>Ga0310691_10000165_pt1 | contig 136246 bp, 106 predicted proteins | sample 176DNAGHGlowgp2_FD_203887 | JGI IMG/M metagenome (GOLD analysis project Ga0310691, IMG submission 203887) | Sheep rumen microbial communities from Palmerston North, Manawatu-Wanganui, New Zealand - 1766 DNA GHGlow gp2 (v2) (version 2) | ecosystem: Host-associated > Mammals > Digestive system... | reverse complement strand
GGCTGTAACTGTCTGTATGAGCAACGGGATCATTATCAAACGGAAGAACTTAAGCTACGATTCCCTTCAGAAATTCGTAGAGAAACTGGAGGGCCTATGTTGACAATATCCGGCCTGAAGAACTTCTGAGACTCCTCAGAAAGCATACCTTACAATGGAGCGCGATGAGATGATACGGTATATTGAATTCCTCCAGCAACGTCTGGATGAGGAGCGCGAGGATCATGATGGTACTCAGCCTACAGTATCTGTAGATGAAGATGTGAAGGTGGAAGAGACCACTGAATCAGTTCCTTTAAAGGAAGACCGGGGGTATCGCAAGGGTATGAAGTACAATACGATGAAGGCTAGCCGTGTGATCCTTCATAAGTCTGATCGCTCACAGTTGCCCGCAGGTGCAGTCGTAATCCGCAGCTATACCAAGCATTATAGTTATGATGAGATCGTAGAGTTTGTCGAGCAGCGGTCTGCTCTCATATATCGCTTTCAATAAGTACCAGATGAGTACACCTCTGTATCGTGAACTGACACGTTTCCTGAATCACGATATGCATATTAGTGACGGCACGTTGTCCAACTGGCTGCTTAAGGGCAGTGAATATTTGAAGGAGTTGATTCCTCATCTGAAGAATATTGCTTTGGAAAAGGATGCTTTCGTGAACTGTGATGAAACATGGTGTCGGGTACGCAAGCATGGTAAATATTCCAAGAAATATATATGGTGTCTGGTTAACAAGTCTGCAAAGACTGTTATCTTTGTATATGATGATGGTAGCAGAGGCCGCAAGGTGTTGAGGGATATCTTGGAAGACCGTGAGATTGCAGCTCTCCAGAGCGATGCCTATAATGTCTATATGTTTATAGATAAGGAACTGGCGAATGTGACCCACCTATGTTGTCTGGCACATGCCAGGGCAAAGTTTAAGGAAGCCCTGGAACAGGGTAGGGATGAACGGGCTAGGCTTTTTTTCGATAGCATAGGGCAACTGTATGGATATGAAGATGAATACCAGCGGTTAGGTTTAAGTCCGGATGAAATCAGGCGACGGAGGAATGACAGTCGGACAGCAGATGTTTTGGTAAGGATGAGTACAGAACTTAACCGGCTATTGAATGATCCCAAGTCTCATTTGGGTGATATGATGCAGAAGGCTTTGAACTACCTGCACAACTATTGGCGACAGTTGTTTGCCTACCGCCAAGATGGCCGATATACAATAGATAATAATATAGCCGAGCGGAATATCCGTCCGACCACTGTCGAACGTAAAAATAGTTTGTTTTATGGCAGTGGTGTGATGGCAGAAGTATCTGCTTTGTATCATACCTTCATTAGCACTTGTATGATGATGGGGGTCTCCGCACAGAAATACTTTAAGATGTTTTTCAGTGCAATCATAGAAGGTCGCAGGGACTATGCCCGCTCGGCTCTGCCGCTTGCCTAAGCAAGAACCTGCTTCCAATGACAATTGGCATAAAATAAAGAATTAAAAATCAATAAAAACTTAGTCGATTTTCGCTCGGCTCTGCCGCTTGCCTAAGCAAGAACTTTAGTTACCTAGAAGGGTAACCTTTTGGGGCTATACGTCAAAATTGGCTGCTTACGAAATGATATAATAATATCAATAATTATGAGAATCATTAAAACTATTTTGGGAAAGAAAGATAAGGTTAAGCCCGAGGTAGAGGTTGTTGAGAATACTGATGACGCTGAACAACCTTCCAAGGAACTTATTGTTGATAAGATATACCGGCTGAGACGAAACTTCGTTATTATTGGCTTGACAGGAAGAACTGGTAGCGGCTGCACGACGGTTGCTGAAACGCTGTCGAAGAACTTTAAGGATCTGAAATCGCTGTACCGGGAGTTTAATTCTGGAGAGATTACGAACGATACGAGGAAAAACCGTATTGTATATCGTTATCTTCAAGAGAACTGGGATACGCCATTTACAGTGATTTCAGCCAGTGACGTAATTTTCTATTTTGCTTTACAACTTGGTTTTGATGAATTTGTGGAAGCCATCGTAAGGGCAAACACCGACAAACTGATGTCGGACCCACAAGCGAGAATAGCAGCACTCAAACAACAATTAGCACCCATTGAGGCAGACTTTAATACGTTGCGGCAGAGAATCGTCAATGTTGACAGCAAGCTTGACGAACTGAAGGCAAATCCAGAAGATGCTGCGATAGATGACTTGAAAGCCATAGTTACAAAGGACATCAGGACATTCAGAAATAAGTTGAAGGAACAGATGGATACCCCGACTCAAATAGACACAGGACTACAGCAATGGGGTAACAATATCCGAATGTATGATTCAGTTCTGAAGAAAGCTGATGAAGAATGGAGAGCGCCATCGTGTTTGGCCCACAAGATTAACCAAATCATCAAGGTGTTCCGACGTTGGAATAAAGATCACAATAAGCCGACGCTTATTGTGATAGATGCCTTACGCAATCCGTTTGAAGTGCTTTATTTCAGAGAACGTTATTCTGCTTTTTACTTGCTTTCGGTTAATACAACAGAAGATATAAGACACCAGAAACTCTTTGAAAAAGGCCTAAGGACTGATGAAATCAAGAAAATAGATGAAGGAGAAAAGTTGACGAAAGATGATAGCCGTAGTGAGGTGGCAAACAGGTATCAGTTTATCGACATTGATGCATGTATTGAACATTCTGATATATTTCTGACTCATAATGGTACAGAAGTCGGAAAGAACTACGACTTCGTGAATCAGATATTCACTTATCTAGCCCTTATCCTACATCCTGGACTTGTGCCACCATCACCATTAGAGCGTGTGATGCAGGTGGCGTATACGGCAAAACTGAATTCCGGATGCTTGTCGAGGCAAGTTGGGGCAGCAGTGACAAATAAGTCGTTCTCGGTACAGTCGATAGGATGGAATACATCGGCTGAAGGACAGACACCTTGTAGTATCAGGAGCCTGTACGATCTTTATCAACAAGAAGATGACAGCGCTTTTAGTAGCTTTGAAAAGAATGACCCTGAATTCAAGGGGTTTATCAGCACTTTGGCGACTCTATATAAGAAATTAGATCCCAAGGATATGAAGGGTCTGACGCTCACATACTGTTTCAAGGATGTGTATACAACGATTAAGTCGCCTAAACAGCAGGGTAACCAAGTTCATACCAGAAGTCTGCATGCAGAAGAAAATGCATTCCTTCAGTTGGCTAAGTATGGAACGGCAGGTATTGAGGGTGGCATACTGTTTACAACGGCAAGTTGTTGCGAACTGTGCGCAAAGAAAGCATACCAATTGGGTATAGAACGCATCTATTACATTGATGCTTATCCTGGGATCAGTCAGAGTCATATCCTTGAGAGTGGACGTGAGGACAGAAGACCAAAGATGTTGTTGTTTCATGGTGCAATAGGGCGGGCTTATATAAGCCTTTATAACCCACTGCTACCATTAAAGGACGAGATAAGAACCCTGACGGGGATAGATGTTAAGACTGATATTTTAAAAGATACTAAGAACGGGCCGAGTGCCGAAATGAAAACCGAAGACAATGGCAATAATCATAAAAACGAGAAATCCTGAGCTGTTATTACAAAGGGTTTGTGAATATATAGACGCTGGTCGCATTAAGACGTGGAGTTATGACGATGAGGGTGATCTAACCACTATATCGCCACAATGGAGGTATAAGGCATGGTTGCACCCACAGATGCCTGAGGATGGCGAAACTTTGGTGTTTGGTATCATTGCCTCGAGGAAATTCAGTATGACTAAGGAGATATTTGGAGTGTATCATGGAAGGTTTATAGCGACTCTGCTAAGCCATTTTGATACGATGATGACCTCAATAGAGGCGACACCGTTGATTGATGTAAGGTATGACAGGGTGAAGGAATAGGCTTTCGGAAGTTGTTGGATATGGGCATTGATTTATCATCCAAACTCGCGGAAGTCATAAAGCAGATTCCAAAGGATGTGCTTTATGACTTTTGTTGTTCTTATGCGCAGGAGCATGAAGAGCTGGCTATGGCATTGGTCAATGAGTTCTGGCAGGCCGAAAAGGATGATTATCGCTCAATGGTTCAGCAATGCCTGATGCATCCAACTCCATCTGGTGTCAAGAATGGGGATGGGTATGACCATTTCGCTGGCTGGATAAGGAGGCTTTACAACTCTTCGCCGGAGTGTCAGAAGATAGCTAGAGAGGTAGCGGAGGAGATAGTGCATGAGAATCCGAATAAGGCGTTTAGGAGGATGTTTGAGAGAATCGGGGTGATATAAAAGTAACACTTGGACACCATACCTTTGGGGATGGCAATCATGCTCTGGCTTTTGATGATGCATTTGGATTTGTTATGCTACGTTGGTGGAGTTTTAATGATAGGACGAGATGATTGATAAGCGACCAAGAATAATCGATGTGATGCGGAAACCGCAGAAGTGTCCTGTTTGTGGTGAGCGAGTGGTGGACATTATCTATGGTACTGGCGATATGACGGAGATAGAATATTTCCTGGAGTATCGCAAGGAAGGGATGATGGGTGGTGACAATATTCCGCGTCGTCCACCGATATGGGAGTGCGTCTGTGGGTGCAGACGTTTCAGAAAGGTAAATCGGGATGGCACAGATGCTCCAGTGAAGGTGAAGATGCTGAAGAATGTCCGTAAGGCACCGGCAACGCTCATTAATTGGGAGTCGAACATGGCTATCGATGCTGTAGGCAAGAATGAAGGTGGCAAGTCTCATCATTATAAGGTAGAGGTAAGGACGGAATTTGGTGAGAAGGAAATAGTGAGCGTAACAGCCGTTGACGAGCAGGATGCAGAGGATATGGCTCTTGCGCTGGTTATGAAGGGTGCTGTCGGACTGAAAGGTAGGGTCTGCACGTATAATGTTGTGGTGGAGGAGAAGTAATAAAGAGTTGTTAGCTACAGAAGGTAAGGGGACATGTATGATGAATGAGAGGAAACTTATTGTCGGAATTATGAGGAGTGATGCTGGAGATGCGTTTATGGTGGTTTAAATTAATATCATTATGGCTTATAAAATATATAGTGTAGAATCGAGAAAGGGCGGTGTGGGTAAGACTACTATCGCCATGAACCTTGGTAAGCAGTTGTTGAAATCAGGGCCTGTGTTGTTATTGGATTGTGATATAACAGGAACGTCAATTTCAGATCCTGCATCGAATTCTGTTTATTGGAAGGAAGAAGCAAACGTATTGAGGTATGAAGACGGCACACCATATAATCTGTTAGGCTATTTTCTAGATAAGTATGTCAAGGGAAGTGGTGTGATTGAGGATTTTACGAAGGAGGGTATGCTGCAAGAGAAAAAGATAAACGTGATAGGATCGCAGCTCTATACACCATCAGCTCGTTTGATAGCGGATACTAGAGTGCTGATGGACGAAATTCATTCATACTGGCTTATGGAGTTCGTGTGTCAGTTAATCTCTGCATTTGAAAAGAACTTTCAAGGCAAAGAAGTACAAATCATAATCGACAACTCACCAGGCTTTGTGGGATTCTGCCAGGCTTTACACAATATGATGCTGAAAATTGGACCTTCGCGCGCCAAATATCTTATGGTATCATCTATAGACGAGCAGGATCTAAAATCGAGCATATATGCCTGTATGGAGATAAGTAGTATCATCAAGGATAGAATAAAGGTGGCACAATATTACAAAGCACAGATGGATAATAGAGAAACAGGTGCCGAATCTGCTGGTCTGATTGCGTCAGATGCTGAAATGAAACGCTTTTACTTCAGTTTGATGGAAGATGGCGAATTGCTAAATAGTTATACCAGCAAACAATATTCCGAAAAGGATTATCTTGCAATCATACTAAATAAGGTACCAAAGAGTTTTGAAGATGATAATTTTGAATACACGTTTGAAAATGTTCTTTCTCCTAAGGAATTTGAAGTTTTCAAGGAGATAACCTCTGCCAAGGATGGGAAACCTCAGACCATAGTGCATTATGATGAAGCTATTAGCTATCAGTATTATTGGAAGTATCTTAAAAATACAAAAGAAGAAGCAGATAAAGATCCGTATTGGAATCGCCGTTTCAAGACCCTCTCTACACAAAATGATGATGTGAGCAAAATTGCAGACCGAGTTGTTGCAATTGAAAAGCAAGATGATGTTTATGAGGGCTTATTAAGCAGCCTGAGTAAAAGAGGCTACAGTCGAGTGGTGAAATCGTTACCGGCCACATGGACACCATCGTATACATATGAATTGTTAATAGACCTCATCGTTCGCTTATCGAGACGAACACAAGCATATCGCATGATAAGTCCAGAACAGGTGGATGCTGAAAAACTGAATGAATGGGGACGACGAAATCTTGAGCAGATGAAGCAATCAGAATTTCATGCTTTTGGTTCAAACGAGTTAAATCAACTGTACCAGCATCTGATGGATGTAGCAAAAGATAGTAGCGATCAGTATGGACAGCGTACACTGATAATGATAGTTATGTTTTTGTATGTTACGCTAATGTTGTTGGAGCATGAAGGTAATACAGACCAAAGCTTAAGGAGTCGTCTAGTACAAGTTATGCGTGGAAGCCATATGGTATACCATTGGGAAGAATATGTAAATCCGGGACTGATAAACGACATGCAGATAGAATACAGTTATGAGTCTGCTCACAGACTCTTCAACCTGTATTTTGACCGGTTTTATCTCTTTTTTTGCAAAACACTTCTTCGTATGATAGACATGCACGAAGACTTTAATATACTTCTTTCGGCTATGAAACTGTATATTCCAACTGCTTCTCCATTGATGTTTAATCGGGAACTTATCAGCTACCTGACAAGTGTCATGGTATCAAAGAAAGAAGATATTGATTATGATAAACTTAAAAAATATCGCGAGGATTCGTTTATCATGAAGAGGGTACTTGATGTGCTGCGTGATGGAGTGATTAAAAATTGGCGTTGATATGTTGTTCAACATTGATTTGTTCAAGCAAAAGAATATAGCCTTGGACTCTGTATTCAAGATGGAGGGCAGTATAGATATGTCGCGCCTTAACAAGATGCGTGAGGATTGGAAAGCAAATGATGGGGTGGACTATGAAGAAGCGCTTGGCGTTATAGAACAGCGCACATCCATCAATTATTTCAATGAAATACAGGCAGCACAGTCAGGGGCAATAGACTTTTCAAGGAGTCTGTTTCCTGCATACGAATTCTTGTTGGCCGATGTTATATACGATGACTGGATGTCGATTGTGGACCCGCACCAGAATCATAAGCGCGATCATTCGGTTCATCAGCCATTAACCGCCTTTGTGGTGTCTGAACTTCTGGGACGAGGTGATGCTTCGCAAGCCTTGCAGATAAACGGGCAATCGTTACTTACTCTCTGCACGAACAAGTTCTTGAATGGAGAAAAGACTCTCTACCTGCGTGAATATCTGCATGACCTCTATCCGAGTATCATATTAGAAAGGATTAAGACTGAACAGTCGCGCAATATGATGGCAGAGACCTTGTTTTATGAGGCAACGGTGATGGCGGCATTGTTTCATGACATTGGCTATCCGTGGCAGTATATCAAAAATGTCTGCTCAGGTATTGGGTTTGCCAATGAGACCGTGAATACAGGGATTTCTTTCTCGGCAGAGGGAATCTACGACCAAATTAAAGAAAGACTCCTGATTTATCCGTTTTATGGATACTCAGCATCTGCCATGAACCACCAGACTGCCAGGGTTAAACAGGAGGTACTCTGCAATATAGAAGAGGCTTTTAACGGTACTCATGGCTTTCCGGGTGCATTGGCATTCCAACAACTGAATGATGTAGTCAGGTTATTCCCGATGAATATCAAGTATAATGATGCGATATTTCGTTTCATGCAGGATTGGGCTGCTGTCGGAATTATGATGCATGATATGGTAAGGCAATACTATGGCGGAAAAGATGGACATGTGCGAGGAAAGAAACCTGAGCATCCGCAATACCGACTTTCGTTTGATACAGACCCGTTATCGTGCCTTATAGCTATGGCGGATATTTTTGAAGAGTTTGCCAGACCATTTGCAAAATTTAAGTCTTATAATAAGGGAGTAGTGGCAAGATTTGAGTATCCTTGTGAGAAGACAGAGGTAACTGTGGATGGAAAGGCTCTGCACGTTAAGTATACGTATGCAGATAAGGCCTTGGCGGCAGGAAATAGAGGAAGGCGCGAGAAGGAGGTTGATGACTATTTCAATGATGAATGTGGTTTTGTGGATCTTGCCTCGATAGGCATTGAGAAGGCTGTTTGTGAGGTTGAGTAAAAGGGATTGTGGATTTTGGTGGAGATGGAGGAAATGCATGAGATTTTTGCGTAATCTTGTAATAAGATGTAAGACTTAGCTTATGGATAAGGTAACGAATAAAAGAAATAAGAAAGTTATTTTATCTCAGACCTTAATGGGTAGAGGTGACGACTTCGAATTGATAGCCGTGAGGTGTAACTCTAAAGAAAGCACTGGAAAAAGGAAAATGACACCAGACCTTATCTATTACCTGTTGGATGGTTATGATATAAAACCAACGGAAGTTATAAAAACTCGGGAAAGGACGGAGCATAACTATCTATATGACGACTTTTATACGGGAACGCTCAAAGGGAAACCCCATCTTCAAATCAGTGCTATTGTTGGTCAAAACGGATCAGGGAAGAGTAGCATAGTAGAATTTATTATGCGACTGGTGAATAACTTTGCATCGGCAACCCTTGGAGAGAAGAAACAGGGACCTGCTGCAACAAGGCTTCACTATATAGATAAAGTGGACGGTGAACTGTGGTATGCACAGGGATTGAATGTCTACCATCTTGCTGTGAAGAATGCCCACGTTAGTTTAACACTACTGAAGAATGTAGGGGAAAAAGACGGAAAGACCAGATATGCTGGAAAGAAAGAGGTATTTGATAATCGTGGTGACGATGAATGCACAGAAGTGATAAATCTGATGCAGGGGGAGGAAAGCGAAGCGAGACTTAAGGAAATATATAGCCACTTTTTCTATAGTTTAGTGTCGAACCAGTCGATATATGCCTATAATACTAATGATTTTAAAAAAGAGTGCAATAGTATCGCCAAAGAGTCGATGGCGTTAGGGGTGAAGAAAGATGGATCGGAATATACCGTGGAAGAATGTAATTGGTTGCATGGGATATTCCATAAGAACGATGGTTACCAGACTCCAATAGTCATCACACCATTCAGGGATAACGGAAATATTGACATAAACAAGGAGAATCATCTGGCTTTAGAAAGACTGGTAACACTCCTGGCCCGTCAGAAGGGACTTAGGATTATCAACGGACATCTGAAGGCTGAGAGTTTGAAGTATTCATACGAGACCGACACCTATTATGGATTTCGCGCAGTAAAGAGTCTCGGCTATGTAAACCTGACAGAAAAGGGGTATCAATCGCTCAGGAACGACATCGTAAAAGCATGGAGTGACGTCGTAGGAGAGGATATTAAAAAGCATCAAGCAGATCGAGCTTATTATGAGCAAGCAATAGATTATCTGGTATATAAGACCCTTAAGATATCCAAACAGTATAAACAGCACAATGAATTTCATCATATATACAGCCAGATGACGGATGAGTATGATATAGAAACTGTTAAGAAACTTGTGCAGGGTGAATCTATGGACTATTCGCATATCACGAGGAAGGCTATGCAGACTTTGGCTTATTTCCTATTCAACATATTTACGCTTGAAACCAAATATGATGAAAATGGAAAATTAAAAGTCAACGATACAACCGTGAGCTTTGATGAATTGGGAGAAACGTGGGAAAAGGCAACGGAAGAAAGAATACAAGATGTATTGTATATGCCATTATGGAGCCATATCAGGATGTGTGCTCTGACGATACCGCCATTTTTCTCTATGAGAATCAACCTTTGTGAGGCAGACAATGAAAGTGTGAAGATAGATTTTGAGACACTTAGCAGTGGGGAGAAACAACAGATATTCAACATCAGCTCTATATTGTATCATCTTGACAATCTAGACTCGGCTTCTATAGATAAAAGCAATGAAAGCAGGATACTGTATCATCATGTGAATGTGGTATTAGAGGAGATAGAATTGTATTATCATCCCGAGATGCAACAGCAATTTGTTGAATACTTGATTAAGGGTATAGATCAGATGATACTGGAACATATTAATGGCATTCATGTTATGATAGTGACACACTCGCCATACGTACTATCAGATATCCCCCGTTCGAATGTGCTTGCGTTGAAAAAAGACGAGGAAAAGCCCGTGAAAGGACTTAGGACATTCGGCGCAAATATACATGATATGCTGAAGGATAGTTTCTTTTTGCAAGGTGGTTCTATAGGTAATTTCGCTCAATGGGAAGTGGGACACCTGATGGCAGTTATGAAAGTGTACAAGTGGATAGATGAAGAAAAGGATGAAAATGCAGTATGCCCTTATTTATCGACAGGAGACCAGATTTACAAGTTCCTAAGGCGATACGAATATGTTGAGTATATTGATGGGAGGCCTGAAAAACGTCTATACAGAGATGATTTTAAGAAAGATTTTTCTGCAGGGAGATTATTGATGCGTATAGATTTGTTTGACGAGCCAGTACTGAAAAATATATTATTAGAAGAATTTCATCGGACGTTCCCCTCGTACGACAAGGGATATAAGGCGGCAAAATTGAAAGAATTGTATCGTCAAATTAAAGAATTGGAGGAAGAGCAAGATGATGTGGAAGCTTGATAAACCTAGTGAAGAGACGAAACAAGAATATGAAGCAATGGTGCTGCCGGGACTGGCGGAAAGGATTGCAAGAGGGGTCGGCGGGCCAGACAATCATTGTGAATTGTCGGAAGCAGCCAAAGATATTTTGATGCCAAATTGGAATGATCCAGATTATAGTCGATGGGATAAAAGTGGTTTGTTGTCGCTCTTGATAAGTGAGCCTGCAGCTTTGGAGACTAAGGAACAGGAATTGATGAACCAGTTAAACGGTATAGATGATGAGGCATCTAGGCCGGACAATATATTGCTGGGGAAAATATTCGATTATGAAGGAGTGTTTAACGATTCTACCAAGAAGAGGGCATATTGGCTTGCCAAAAAGATTGGAAGAAATACATGTGTCTATTGTAACCGGCAATATGTGTTTACGGTGGAAAGGAATGGCGGCCACTATAAGAAAGACAGAATAACAAGGCCAGTGTTTGACCATTGGTTTGCAAAAAGCGAACATCCATTGTTGTCGTTGAGCTTGTTTAATCTTATTCCAAGTTGTACGGTGTGTAATAGTTCAGCGAAAGGAAACGCTGTTTTTTCGTTGAATACCCATATTCATCCGTACGTACACAGACAAGGACATCCTAACATTAAATTTAAAGTGACGGCAGCAGCATCTCCTAAGTTGAAATGGGAGGTGACTATTGACGGAAAGAGGTATAGAAAGGAAAACAAGATGAAGGAGGATTTAGCCCTTGACGAGATATATACGATGCATGGTGCATTGGAAGTGAATGATCTTATGGAATTCAAACAAAAATATCCTGATGGGTATTTGAAACAACTAGTAAATGATGTGCTGAAAGGTGTCAAACCTGGGTATACGCTTAATAGGAACGATGTTTATAGGATGTTGTTCGGGGTGGAGGCAACGGAAGATAAATTTCTTGACAGACCGTTGAGCAAGATGAAATATGATATTTTGCATGATATGGGGGTGATTTGATGTGGAGAGAGAGGTGAAACCTTTCCTTTCGGACGTGAAGGGACAGTAACTTAGGTGCAACACCGTCATATAGAAGTATTATTATAGATGGGAGAGGATGAATGATAATCTTATTAATGTAAGATAAACTCATCGAAGGATGAGAACTAGATTATTTTTTACTAATGTCTTAATTATTTTAATTTATGGCTAAAATTAGAATGCTTTAGGACTGTCTAGCGAGATGCTAGGCAGTGCCCGTCCAGAGAAAGACGTTAAACTTACTGGAGAATTTGACTGGCGGTACTTCTTTAGTGATGGTACTCTTCCGGGTATGTGTTCCTCTTTGTGACCCGTTAACCGTAGGGTCGTATTTGATACACGTACTGAAGATGCTGTTCTTCAGGTAGGATCGACCGAAAAACAAGATTGACTGGGTAGTAGAAATACTACTGCTATTATGTTTTATCATCGCGGTATTGTCTGTATGCGGTATCAGCTTACCGATAACGTTGGTGAACGTAGCAACGATTATATCTTTGGTGCTGTTCTCCGCTGCTTGGTAGCCCGACGCTACGTGAGTAAAGATTAATCGAGGGTGAAATCTATGTCTGCGGTGGATCTACCTCTTCCCATTCCGAACAGAGAAGTAAAACCCGAGAGAGCCGATGGTACTGCAATGTAATGCGGGAGAGTAGGAAGTTGCCCAATGTTTTTTTGAATATATGAGAGGATTGGGAGAAACGTGTTGTTAGGATTGAGAGATTGATGCTGGCGATGCGTTTTTGTGTTTTAAATAAAGAATAGTTGAAAGAATGTTGTATTTGATATTATTATCTTTAGTTTTAGTGCTGTTTTTAATCTATTGCTTTCATGATAGATTAGAAAAGGGTATGCCGTGGTTGTGGAAGAATGTTGGTAAACCAATATTCAACTATTTCTTTGTCATCTCCGTTAGGAAGGTGACAATGATGTATTTTACAGCTATGGCTGGTCTTTGTATAGCCTTCCCCGCTATACAATTTGCTATTGACAAAGATTATAATTTCAAGGCTGCTATAACTTTTAATGGCTCTGGTTTAGACTGGTTTGCGGTTGTTATAGCTACACTATTGACGATAGGATATACACTATTTATTTATTATGAAAACCGACAACATGACGAGAAATCTATTTTCGTTGGGAAAAAGGATGGTCAAATCTACATAGGAAATGCTTACGTCGAGGAGGCTTCTGCAGCTTTTAATAAAGGGTCGTACGAACTGAAAGAATATACCCCTACCATACATCCAGCCATTCATAGAGATGAGGTTGGACTAATTAAGGACTGGATTGAGAAGAAAGCATCAACAGATAAGCCCACAAGGCTGGCACTATTGTACGGGAAAGCTGGTATTGGTAAGTCGATAGTTATGCATGACCTATTGGAAGAACTGCAGGCCATCCAAGACTATCTTGTGTTGGGACTGAAGTCTGACCAGATAGAGTTTGTGGATACAGAGGTACTAAGACAAAATATCCATCTGGCTAAGCCTATAGAGACCGTTGTTGAGGAAATGGCTCAGAAGTACAAGCGTGTAATCTTACTGATAGACCAGATAGATGCGTTATCGTTGTCGCTTTCATCCAATCGTACACCATTACGTTCACTGCTGAAACTGATAGGGCAGATCCAACATATTTCGAACGTCAGAGTTGTGATTTCTTGTAGACCATATGACTTAGAATATGATCCGTTGTTGGATAATTTGCGTATCAAAGACAAATGGGAACTGAAAGAATTCACGAAAGACCAAGTTTTGGACATCCTCGGGGAGAACAACTGTAAGGAGCAGATGAGCGACAATCTGTTACGGTTCCTTGGTAATCCACTGCACCTCTATTTATTCTTAAAGGTTAAACCAGAGGAACAATTGACAGACCCATTGTCGACCGATTCGCTCTACGATCAGTTATGGAGGAAGTATGTATTAGATGATAGCGTAAGGAAGGTAAATAAGGACCGACTTCTGGCTTTGTTAGACAAACTTGTCACAACGATGTATAAACGCCAAGAGTTGTCTGTACATATTCGGGAATTTGAGACTGATTTCAGTACGGAGCTACAATACTTGTTTACTAATGAGCTATTGCTAAAGACAAAGAGCAACCAGATACAGTTCTTCCATCAAACATTGTTTGATTATGTATATGCTCGTAGATTCACAGAACAGGGACGTGATTTGTTAGAAGTACTCAGAGGACAACACCAAGGCCTGTTCTCCAGAGCTGCGGTTAAGAGCATCTTGACATTCTTACGAGTGCAGGACCACAGAGGGTATATTCGGATTATTGATCAACTTCTTTATGCAAAGAACGATAAAGGAAGAGACACGTATCGGTATCATCTAAAATCGCTTGCATTAAGCAATATGGTGTACTTTGAAAAGCCCCTGGAAGAAGAAAAAGACCTTATTTCGAGAAAGATTTTTCAGGATAAGGTTTATATGGACGTGCTATTCGAAACCGTATTTTCCGCAAATTGGTTTAATGCTATCTGGGAAATCATAGACGACAAAGGAGGTTGGAAGAAGCTAGATAAGGAATATAAGGATAATGTGATGGTGATGAGCCAAAGGACGCTTTGGATGAACGGTGACATGGTGCTTGACAAACTGAATGCAGTGCTTGACTTAACTGACGAGAATGATTGTCAATATATAGACGACCTGCTCCAGAGATACAACTTGAATTGTAGTAGTGATAAGCTGATTGATTTCTACAACAGGCTTGTCAAGACAAGAAATCCTCTGCAATACACACATCTGCTGAAAAATATATTAAAAGAGAATCCGACTTTTGTTTGTGAGGAGCTGGAGGAGAATGTCAGGCAGCAAATGACGGAGAAAGATGAGATATATCATAAAATAGAAGTCAATCATGATGTAGAGGATTTATATGAAGAATTGCTGAAGAATCACCATGATGAAGGGATTCAACTTCTCGTGGACATTTTGAAGATTGTCTATGACGCCACAAAGTTTGAAATCGAAGGCGACGAGATATGTTTCTCAACGGAATTCTATACTTTTCAGAGGGTAAAAGGCAGTTATATTTCATCCGACTTCGTTGAAGATGCTGCAAACATCCTGATAGATGACTTCCTAAAAAATGTAGAGAATGAGAAAACCAAACGCTATATAGCAGAATTCAGTAAAAGCAAGCATGTAGGTTTTGTTTTCATCGCCTTATATGTATATACAGCCCGACCAGACTTGTTTAAAGATGATGTTTTTGATATTATCACTAGGCGTCAGGTACTGGCCAATGCACCAAGCTGGGTGGAATATCAAGCTGTAGAAGCTTTGAAGACCACATTCTTGCTTTGGAATGATTCGCAGAAGAAAGCTGTTATAGACCGGATTCTTACCATTGATGACAAAAGCGAGCGTCAGTTCTATAAAGATATGATTGAAATAAGAAAACAATGCGCGCACCCTATACTTGATATAGGACTTCATAAAGGTAAAGCTCTGAAAGCTATTCCTACAGATGAATTAAGAAAATTGTCATGGGAAGCCTATCAGCAATGGCTTGAAATTAAACGGAAATTCAATAAACACAGATTGGAGAATAGCAAGCCTTCCAGCACGTCATCTCATGTTGGATGGTCATCGCTAACGAAAGATCAAGGAGAGAAAATGAGTCCTGAGACATGGCTTAACTCCATGCTTATATATAATACAGACCCTCATGACTGGGAAAAACCCTCGTTGACAGGACAGTGTCATTTGTTCCGTACTGTGGTGAGCAAAGATCCAGATAAGTTTATTGGCCTAATTCATGAGATTATAAATAACGAGAAGGTACAGTTGGCTTACCCTCAGTCTGGCATGCAGGGATTGTTGGATGCAGGACGGACAGATGATGCCATGAAAGTGCTAGGTGAAATACTCGATGTTATTGGTCATGATGTAAACTCTACAGTAAGAGGATTCAGCCTACACTCGTTGTTGTTTGCATTGAATGACATTCCCAAAATGGACCATGTACCCGAGATAGTGGTCCGGTTATTCTGCAACGCTCTGCTAAATGCCAAGGAACCTGAAGAAGATAGGCACAAGGATGAAAAGGATGTCCATACCATAGGCATTAACCAAGTCCGAGGCAATGCCGGGTACATGCTTGTGGAATGCGCGCAAGAAGTGAAATATAAGGAGACAATATTTAGCACGATAGAAAGTATTGCAAAGACCGCTTCTGTGTATACAAGAGCTGCTATATTGTTGAATATGGCTGCACTGAATTTCTTGGATAAGGACAGAAATGTGGCTCTGTTCAAGAAACTTATGTATGACTATAATCCCAGGCTAATGGCCTTGCCCGTACACAATTATAATCCACTGGTATATTTTATCAATTATGCCGTTGAGGATCTGATGGATTATTTTGAGCACGCAGCGGATTGTCCGTCGTGTTATCAAGGACAGGTTGTGATATTGTGGTTGGCATGGTCACATAATAATAAAAATGAACGTATCAAAGTTCTACTTGACAAGATGTGTGACACAAGCCAAGTTGCAAGGATTTCATTGTTGGAGTTCTTGTGTACTTTGGATGAAAAGATGAATGAAGATGCCCTTGGATATATCATAAACTTTATGGAGCCAGAGTTTGACTCACAAGAAATGGGTAACGCCTGTGACAACCTGTTCCATCATGCAAAAGATTGGTCAGATGATATACAACGGCGGGTGGCTGAAGCCTTTGTGGCATCGCCAGCGAGCAAACACAAGATAAGTGTATTTATAGAATTTCTGGCAGGTTATGCAATCAAAGACCCTGTCCAAACTCTGCGATGGCTGGAGCAGACAATATCCGATGACATGCTGGATGAGTATTACAACTGGAATCATGTGACAGACGTACTCATACAGTCGTATAATGGTATCAAGTCGTTTAGCGACAGTAGTAATAAGGATACACTAGAGCATGCAATGGATATGATAGATGCTCTTATGCAAAGTCCGAACAACAAGAATCTGATAAGCAACTTCATCAACAAGCTGGATAATGAATAAGGACTATCAACTGGAGCAGCTGCGTAAGATGTTGATGGATTCGGAGCTTAAATCTGGACTGTATCTGATTGATACAGAGCTGAATGATAGTGACATTGGGATTGTTGTTGGCAGTGTTAGCAGCTGTAAATATGTCAGAGAAGCGTTGATGTCATCACAGCAAGGCTCAACATTTGGAATGTTTGTAACGGGGCTAAGTCAGTATTGTGATACCGAAGAAATCAGGGAAATGAGAAAATATCTTATAGCTCCTGGTGGTCAACAAAACGACACTATTTTATACAACCTTTTAATATGTACCATTAGACATCTCTGTTCGGAGTTGACTACGATTATCCATGTGTGCGGAGATCTTGATTTAAAGGACTTGCAGCCTGAGGAAATAGACAAGATAGATGAGGCCATAAAACACTTCAATAGAATAGTTGTTGTTGCCTGTAGGAATAAAAGTGTTTTGACATCTCCAATTAACCCTAGAATCAACTATGTGAAATTATCGGATGAGATGACAATTCCCAGAGTTGATACCCAGATTAAGGATGAACTTTTTTCTTCAAGAAAGGTTAGGCCTGTAAGAACTGATGCGTACTTTGATCATATCGCAGACAAAATCATTAATGACCTTGACCATGCTCGTGTTTCTATTCATGTATGTATGGCATGGTTCACAAATCAACGTATTGCGGATAAACTGATAGAGAAATTCAAAGGAGGTGTTGATGTGAAGGTGATTTCTTTTGATGATCATACTAATGCGAAATTTGGGGTAAATATTGAATCCATACCACATAAAATGATTTCGGGGACAAGGGGGGGAACGATGCACAATAAGTTTTGTGTTATAGATAACCAGAAAGTAATAACTGGCTCGTATAATTGGTCAGTTAATGCTGAGAATAAAAATGATGAAAATGCGGCTGTGATGTATGATGACGAAAGAGCCTCTGACTATTCTGTGGAATTTAGGAATTTGTTTGGAATGGTGTAAAGACGAGGGCTTGCGTATTGAAACCTAAGAAATAGGAAATGCTGGAATCAAGAATACAAAGACAAATACCAGAGCGGTTGTCTCATTATACTAATCTCAATGCCTTAATAAGTATTCTTTCCGATCAGGATGGGAAAGGGATATGTTTCAGGGCTTATTCAAATAAGTGTAAGAATGATGACCAAGAGATAGTGATGGGCAAGTATATGCTCGAAAGGGTATTAGAAGTGCTTCCATCTGGTGTTTCATTACTCAACCGCTTTGGTGGTTACGAGGATACAGGTTCTGTTTCATTTATGGAAGGCGAGGTAAATGAGCATATGTTAGAATATGGACACTATCGTATAGAACTTGATTTAAGAGAGATCGGTGTCGGCTTGTTGACAAACGGTTTTGTGGATTGCGAATATGTTCCCAATAACCAATTGGAGGAGTATGCAGATGAATACTGTGAAATGATAAGCGGTACATTTAATGACATTCCGAAATTGCAAGAGAAATATGGAAAGTATTCACCGCAAGTTTTCTTTAATCTGGGTCATTTCTTTATGATGGAGCTTGACATTATGTCAAAGGTGGTCTCAGTGAAAGAAGAGAAATGGAAAGAGGAAAAGGAGTGGAGGAAAGTGATTCAGTTTAAAAACAATGAGTCCCATATCCATTATTATCAAGGGAAACCCTATATGAATTTTTATTTAGATAAAACTAAGTTGACAGGTATTACTGTCTTCTGTTCAAATGATAATAAAGACCAAGCACAGAGAGATGCAGATGATATTAGGAAGTATATATCGGAGAGAGGTTATAAGGCGAAAGTGATAGTAGAGATATTGTAAAGTTTGATAGTTGAAAATCTATGAACTATTTCTCTAAGATAAAACCTGTGCTGAATAAACTGACAGAGCTGAACGTGTATGACAGCTTGTACGTGGCTTGGGCATATACAGGACCTATAGACGAACATGAGGCTGATGAGATCGGAGGAAATGCTGGCGGCTATTGATGCCGCAAAACGGAAGAGAGACATTCGACATGAGATGACTCCTGCGAATAGTGCTATCCTAAAGAAGACGAAATTTGGCCAAATAACCAAATGAAATTGCGCCAAATAACCAAACGAGACACGGCCAACTGCCACATCAAGAATCAGCCAACTGTCACATCAGTAATCGGCCAACTGCCACATTAAAAATCGGCCAACTGCCACATTTATTGTTAAAAAAGTGGCTGAATTTGAAATTTAATTTGTATCTTTGCACCAAAATAGTCAAGAATATGGAATATAAGAAAAGAATTGCAGACAAGCTAGACGAAAGGGAAAACAGTTTGGTAGACCTAAGGGAATACCTAAAGACAAAATAGTGGCCTGTAGCTCTTTGTACAAAAGTGGATTGACCATTGCCGCTATTCAGCAACAACTTGGCATTAAGTCAAAATACGTTGTATCGGCTTTTGCGACTATTTAAGAAATCGTGTTTGCCCAGTTTAAACAATGCCTGTACATGATAAAACTGTGATTTTGGGAGGATCTAACCAATTTTGGCCAAATTGGTGAATGAAATTCTGTCAATGGGTGAATATAACTTGGACAAATAACCAAATAAATATTTACCAAACAACCAAACAAAAACTTACCAAACAGCCAAACGAGAATTTACCAAACAACCAAATAAAAACTTACCAAATAACCAAATTGTTATTAAATTTTTTGTTTGTTTCATAGAAAAATTGTACTTTTGCACAAAAATATTTTTGTATGGCAGAGCATTTTAATTATCGTAAGAGAGTTGTTGATAGTCTTTTGGCTGAGAAATTGGAGGCTATAGGAGCTGTGCTGATAGAAGGACCTAAAGCTTGTGGCAAAACTACAACGGCAGAACAGCAGGCTAAAAGTATCCTATATATGGATGATCCTGACAGCATGACTCAGAACCTTCAGTTGGCAGAAACAAATATCAAGCAGTTGTTGAGGGGTGAAACCCCAAGACTGATTGACGAATGGCAGATAGCTCCGCAATTGTGGGACGCAATTCGTTTCGAGGTTGATCATCGAAGGGATGACGGTCAATTTATGCTGACCGGTTCGGCTGTTCCTGCAGATGACTCAAAGATTCACCATACTGGTACTGGTCGTTTTGCGTGGTTGACGATGCGCCCGATGACACTTTGGGAGTCAGGAGAATCTACCGGCGATGTGAGTCTAGGCAAACTGTATGAGAATGCAGAAATGGTGGAAGGCGAGAGCCATCTTTCATTGGAAGATGTTGCTTTTATCACGTGTCGTGGCGGCTGGCCCAAGGCAATGAATAAGAAAAGTCAAAAGGCAGCTTTAGGGCAGGTAAAAGAGTATTATGAAGCTATTACCCGTTCGGACATATCGCGAGTGGACGGAGTCTCGAGAGATGAACAGCGAGCCAAACGGCTGATGCGCTCCTATGCTCGTCTGCAGGGATCTATGGCTCCTATTCCAACAATAGTTGAGGATTTGAAAACGAATGAGCCAGAAGGTATGAGCGACGAAACTGTGGCATCATATATCAAGGCACTGAAGAAAATCTTTGTGATAGAAGATATGGAGGCATGGAATCCGAATCTACGCTCCAAGACTGCAATACGAACTTCTGATAACCGTTATTTTGTGGATCCGTCGTTAGCAATTGCTGCTTTGGACCTTGGACCAAATGATTTAATGAACGACCTGAACACGTTTGGTCTTTTCTTCGAAACTCTTTGTGTGCGAGATTTGAGGGTCTTTGCGGAGACTTTGCACGGCAAAGTTTATCATTATCGGGATAGGAGTGGACTAGAGTGTGATACAGTGGTGCATCTAAGAAATGGGAGTTATGGTCTTATAGAGATTAAACTTGGTGGTGATAGCTTGATTCAAGAGGGTGCGGATGCTTTGATTGACTTGAAAGATAAGATTGATACAACAAAAATGAAGAAGCCTTCGTTCTTGATGGTATTGACGGCTGTTGGTCAGTATGCCTACAAACGTCCAGAGGATGGAGTGTTGGTAGTTCCAATTGGATGCCTGAAGGACTGAATGTTGGCCATCTTTCATGTTGAGTAATTCATCGATTCTAAGTCTCGTAGTGAAGAGGTATAGTATAGAAAATGATGGGTTATTCTATGGAGTGATATTATTAATTCTTCTTTTGCCACTTGTAGTGACTATGGTGACTTCTGCAGGTTTGGTGCACAATGCGGGATGGCAAAGTATAAATAATGAGGTGGATATAGATGACCTTTTTCATGAATAAATGAAATTGTGACGGGTTTGGGGCCTTTGGGTCGTTCGGATTATCTTAATGAGCCTTAGGAGGCATCCCTTTGGTTCGCTTGCCTTAGCGGGTACAAAGGCTTCATCGGCTCGCGCGTGTTAGTTAATTATTAATTAAAAAATTAATTAAGCCCCTTATAGGGGCTAAATAATTAATTATTAATTTATTATTATTTAATTAAAAAGGGCAGCATTTAATTAAAAAGGGCAGCGGATTGTCGATTAACTCGACCCATGTGACGTGCGTCTCGGGATGCGCTTATTACCTTGCAAACGTTTGAAGGGAGAACGGCGTTCCAGGCGATGATATAAAAGAAAATCTCTCCAAAACTTGCAGGTTTCGATAATTTATCGTATCTTTGCCCCCTGTTAGAGAAAAAAGAATATGTGTACGATAGAAATAAAGTAGATGATGATGAATTGCGAAGAGAGATTTAATCAGATATATGGTCGCGATCCTGAGGGCATAGCCTTCTGCCCCTACAGGATCTGTCCCATCGGGGCTCATTCCGACCATAACCTGGGTAAGATTACCGGCCTCGCCATCAATAAGGGCATCCATATTGCATACGCCCCCAAGCAGAACGGGGTGGTGGAGATGGCTTCACTGCAGTTTCCAAAGCGCGCACAGTGGCACATCGCCTCGGTGCCTGCACAGAAGCAGGACGACTGGGCCGACTACCTGCGGGGCGCCACGTGGGCCTTGGCCAAACAGCACCAACTGCATATCGGTCTCTGCGGCGTCATCGAGGGCTCGCTGCCCATCGGCGGACTTTCCTCCAGTGCGGCGGTGATCATCAGTTTCCTGACGGCCCTCTGTAAGGTGAATGGCATCTCGCTGAGCCAGCAGGAGATCATCGACGTGGCCTACGACGCGGAGTTGAACTATGTGGGCGTGAGTGTGGGTAAACTGGACCAGAGTTGTGAGGTGCTGAGCAGGAAGAACCACCTGCTGTACCTCGATACGAAGGACAACCACTATGAGTTGATCCCTGAGCATCCGGCGATGAAGCCCTATCGGATTGCCATCTTCTTCAGCGGACTGGAGCACAGTCTGGCGGGATCGAAATACAACATGCGGGTGGATGAACTGCGGGCCGGCGTCTATGCGCTGCAGGCCCTCGCTCACATGGAGTATGGGAAGTTCAATGAGGCGATGGGGCGGAATGTGCCCCGTGAGGTGTATGAGCGCTATAAGTCACAACTGCCTGCGCCCTGGGCGAGGCGCTGCGAACACTGGTACACGGAGTTCGAACGTGTGGAGAAGGGCGCAGAGGCATGGCGCAGAGGTGATATCGAGGCGTACGGAAAACTGTCGTTCGAGTCTGGCTGGAGTAGTATACACAACTGGGAGTCGGGCGCTCCGGAACAGATTCGCCTCTACGAGATCATGACGCAGACCGAGGGTATCTACGGCGGCAGGTTCTCGGGCGCCGGTTTCAAGGGCTGTTGCATGGCACTGATTGACCCTGCCTTCGAGGAGAGCATCTCGAGGCAGGTGACGGAGGCCTATCTGAAGGACTTCCCCGCCATGGCCGGCAAATACGAGGTTTTCATCTGCGAGAGCGCCGATGGCGTGATGCTGTAGAGATGATCAGAAAAAAATATATTTGTGTATGAAGTGTGTGATTTTAGCGGCGGGGTATGCAACGAGGTTGTACCCGCTGACGGAGAATTTCCCGAAGCCGCTGTTGGAGGTGGCCGGGAAGCCTATTCTGGACTGGCTCATCGACGACATGGACCAGACCGGGCTGATTGATGAATATATTATTATCAGTAACCATAAGTTCGCTTCTATCTTCGAGGACTGGTCAAAGGGGCGCTATACAATCGTCGATGACGGGACCACATCGAATGATAATCGACTGGGAGCCGTAAAAGATATCCTGTTCGCCATCGAACAGTTGCAGTTGGATGATGACCTGCTGGTCATGGCGGGGGATAACCTCCTGGACTTCAGTCTCGAGGGCTTTATCCGCTATGCGAAGGAGAAAGACGCCACCTGTGTGATGCGCTACTATGAGCCTGACAAGACCAGACTCCATAAGTCGGGCGTGGCGGAGATCGATGCCGACGGGCGCCTCCTTTCCATGGAGGAGAAACCGGCCTGTCCGAAGAGTCACTGGTGTGTTCCCGCATTCTATTATTACACCCGTGAAGATGCCCACCTGATCAGGAAGGGTATTGAGAACGGCTGTGGCACTGATGCACCGGGCAGTTTCATCGCCTGGCTTTGTGGACAGACGCGCGTCTATGCCTGGGAGATGCCCGGCAGAAGGTATGACATCGGTAATCTGGCCAGTTATGAGGAGGTGAAGGAGTCGTTTAGTGAACTAAGATCTAAGAGGTAAGAACTAAGAGGTAAGAACTAATATAAAAAATCAAATAAAATGAAAGTTGCAATAGCAGGAACCGGCTATGTCGGTATGAGTATCGCCACGTTGTTGGCACAGAAGAACCACGTTGTGGCAGTGGATGTGATTCCAGAGAAGGTGGAGAAGATTAATCAGAAGATTTCACCTATTCAGGATGAGTATATTGAGAAGTATCTGGCAGAGAAGGATCTTGACTTGACGGCTACGCTGGATGGAAAGGCTGCCTATAAGGATGCTGACTTCGTGGTGATTGCGGCTCCGACCAATTATGACCCGCAGAAGAATTTCTTTGATACGCACCATATCGAGGATGTGATTGACTTAGTGTTGAGCGTCAATCCGGATGCGGTGATGGTGATTAAGAGTACCATCCCCGTGGGCTATTGTCGTTCACTGTATGTCAAGTATGCGCTGAAGTTCTTGACAGACCCAGCATTGAAGGGGAAGAAGTTTAACTTGCTGTTCTCCCCGGAGTTCCTGCGTGAGAGCAAGGCATTGTATGACAACCTGTATCCCAGTCGTATCATCGTGGGCTATCCGAAGATTCTGCCTGCTGACAGGAACAGAAAGTGGGATGAGGAGAATGCGGCCATCACCGCTATTAGCAATCCTGAGGCAGAGGAAAAGGCCAGGACCTTTGCAGCACTGCTACAGGAAGGTGCTATCAAGGAGAATATCGACACCTTATTTATGGGTATGACGGAGGCCGAGGCCGTGAAACTGTTTGCCAATACATACCTGGCACTGCGCGTCTCGTATTTCAATGAGTTGGATACGTATGCCGAGGTGAAGGGACTGGACAGTCAGGCTATCATATCGGGTGTAGGCTTGGATCCACGTATCGGTACGCACTATAATAATCCGTCGTTCGGCTATGGCGGCTACTGCCTGCCTAAGGATACCAAACAGTTGCTGGCCAACTATGCGGATGTGCCTCAGAACATGATGACGGCCATCGTGGAGAGTAACCGTACCCGTAAGGACTTTATTGCGGATGAGGTGCTGCGCAAGGCGGGGTACTATACGGCTAACAGTGACTGGAACGAGAGTGCTGAGAAAGAGGTCACGATCGGTGTGTTCCGACTCACCATGAAGAGTAATTCTGACAACTTCCGTCAGAGTGCTATCCAGGGTATCATGAAGCGTGTCAAGGCTAAGGGCGCTAATATTATCATCTATGAGCCGACGCTGAAGGATGGTGAGACGTTCTTCGGATCTCGTGTCGTGAATAATCTCGAGGAGTTCAAGAAGCAGAGCGATGCGATTATCGCTAACCGCTATGACGAGGCACTGAATGATGTGCAGGAGAAGGTCTATACAAGGGATATTTTCAAGAGGGACTAATCAAGAAAAAATCAAGAATTAGAGAATTAGAGAATTTGAGAATGAAGACCATATTAGTTACAGGAAGCGCTGGGTTTATAGGGTCGAACCTTGTATTACGTCTCTTTAAAGAGATGCAGGAAGGAACAATCGTTGGACTGGATAACCTGAATGATTATTATGACCCGACACTGAAGGATTATAGGCTGGAGCAGTTAAAAGTGAGAAGTGAAAAACTAAAAGTCAATTATCACTTCGTCAAAGGGGATTTGGCTGACAAGGCGCTGATTGATGGTCTGTTCGAGAAGTATAAGTTCGATGTGGTCGTGAACCTCGCTGCTCAGGCGGGCGTAAGATATTCTATTGAGAATCCAGATGCTTATATCAAAAGCAATATGATTGGGTTCTATAATATACTCGAAGCATGTAGGCATAACCCAGTGGAACATCTGGTTTATGCTTCTTCTTCGAGCGTTTATGGTGGCAATAAGAAAGTACCGTTCAGCACCGATGACCGCGTGGATAATCCTGTGTCGTTGTATGCGGCTACCAAGAAGAGCAATGAACTGTTTGCTCACTGCTATTCAAAGTTGTATAATATTCCCACAACTGGCTTGCGTTTCTTTACGGTCTATGGTCCTGCCGGTCGTCCTGACATGGCGTACTTTGGCTTCACCAACAAACTGTTGAAGGGTGAGACCATCCAGATCTTCAACTACGGTAACTGTCGCCGTGACTTTACGTATGTTGATGACATCGTAGAGGGGGTGTATCGTGTGATGCAGAAAGCGCCGGAGCGCAAGAAGGGTGAAGATGGTCTGCCCATCCCGCCATACGCAGTGTATAACATCGGCGGTGGCCAGCCAGAGAACCTGCTGGATTTCGTGAATATCCTACAAGAGGAACTGGTTCGTGCCGGTGTCCTTCCTGCAGACTTCGACTTCGAGGCTCACAAGCAACTCGTTCCCATGCAGCCCGGTGATGTGCCCACCACCTACGCTGATGCCACAGCCCTAGAACGTGACTTCGGGTTTACACCCAAGATTACGTTGAGAGAGGGATTGCGGAAGTTTGCCGAATGGTATAAAACCTATTATTTCTAGATTTATTTCTGAAAAACTAAAAGAATTTTTGCTTTTTATTTGGAACTTTGCTTAATAAATCGTATCTTTGCTCGCGGATTTGAACAGTACGTATTTATGAAGCACAGTAACAACCAGTCTAACCTACTGATTAAATGGGTTGTGATGGCAGGCGACTTCGTGTTGCTCAATGCTATCATCATTGTTCTTTCACAAAACTCCTGGCGAATAGAGAACTGGCCGGAGAAAAGTCTCGAGATCTTTATCCTGGTTAACAATATCGCACTGATGCTAAGTCAGTTGCGATTCTCCACCATCATCCACCTACGACTGGTGGGGGCCGGGGACGTCATACGACGTATCATGGGGTTGACCATCACACAGTCGGTATTGGCCTACGTGTTGTTGAAGGTGTTCGACTACTACCTGCCGATTGGGGTGCTCATCTTCGTCATCGGTACCGTGTTCTTCTTTGCCTTGTTGATCAAACGACTCTTTGAGCGGTGGTTTATCAGACTCTACCGTGAGGCCGGCAGAAATACACGAAACGTGACGCTGGTTGGCTCAGACAAAGAACTTGCTGAGGTGTACTGGAAACTCAGGGAGGACCCGACCTTGGGATACCGGGTGCAGGGCTACTATGGGGACGAAGCGGTGAAAGACTATGTCTATGAAACCATGCGGTTGCGGAATGCACAGGGACAGCACCTGAAATATACAGAAGAGATAACCCGACTCGGCTCCCTGGAGGAATTCATGGATGGCATCAGCCATCCTGATAATCTGACCATCGGCGACGAGTTGTATCTCTGTACCTCCAGAAAGAACAGGGATATCATCAAGAAGACATCAAGGTTGTGCGACCATAAGGTGGTGAGATTCTTCTTCGTACCTGTATCGGTGGAGTCGATAGGACTGAACCTGAAACGCGAGATGCTGGACGACATGGAGATCTTCACAACCTACGAGAATCCGCTCCAGAACTCGGTGAACAGAGCCATCAAGCGTATTTTTGACATCCTTTTCTCGTTGGTGTTCCTGATTCCAACGGCTATCATCTTCCCCTTTATCTATCTGATGATCAAGATTCAGAGTCCGGGACCGATCTTGTTCAAACAACAGCGTACAGGACTGGATGGCAAAACCTTCAACTGCTATAAGTTCCGTTCGATGCACGTGAACAAAGATGCCGACAAGGTACAGGCCACGAAGAACGACCCGCGGAAATACCCGTTTGGCAATTTTATGCGCAAGGCGAACATCGACGAACTGCCGCAGTTCCTGAATGTGCTACAGGGCAGAATGAGTATCGTGGGTCCCAGGCCGCATATGCTGGCACATACGGAACAGTACTCGGAACTGATAGACAAATATATGGTGCGTCACTTTGTGAAGCCCGGTGTGACGGGCTGGGCACAGGTGACGGGCTTCCGCGGGGAGACCAAGGAACTCTGGCAGATGGAAGGACGCGTGAAGCGTGACATCTGGTACATGGAGAACTGGAGTATCTGGCTCGACATCCGTATCATCTGGATGACCGCCAAAAGTATCTTTATTCATGACAAAAATGCGTACTAAACTATTATTGATAGTCCTATGCCTGGGACTGATGGAGGCTCACGCACAGGTGTTCGAGGTGGCTGAAGACGGCAACCTGACTGATGGTAAGGCCACAGAAAATGTGTTGGTGAATGACGGGTTCTGGAAGCACTGGTTCGTGCAGATGGGACTGGACATGACCTTGCAGAACCCCTATGGTTACGACCTCTCGAAGGTGTTCCCCAATGGAAAGTCGTTCGGACTGGAACTGGCGGTGGGCAAATGGTTCTCACATCAGGTGGGTGTCCGTGGAAAGTTCAACTGGGAGAATGCACTGCCACTGTTGGAGAACGACCATGCCAACTGGCTGGCACCGTTTGGCCAGCCCGGCGTGAACCGTGACAAGGGCGGTTATATCGCTGTCTATGGCGATGTGCTGGTGAATATGCATAATCTGTTTGGGACGTATCGTCCTGACCGGACCTGGAACCTGAGTGTGTATCCGCGTGTGGGCGTGAACTATAATTTCGGTGTGTCGAAAGGTGCGTTGTGTGCCGGTGTCGGTGTGCTGAACACCTATCGGCTGAGCGACAGATGGAGTCTGACTGGCGACATCGCCTATATGATGACCGGTAGCGGATTCGTGGGGGCAGAGGCCGACGCTGCCACGGGAACAGGTTCCAATTCGAATGGCTATCTCTCCATCGGTATCGGGGCGCAGGTGGAACTTGGGGAGGTGAATCACGGGGACGATGAGTCGAGGGTGCTGACCAACGGCATCTGGGACAACTGGTTCGTTCAGGCAGGACTGGATATGAGTCTGATGAACCCCTACGGATGTAATTTCTCTAACACCATCCCCAAGGGTATGACGTTCGGTCTTAATGCGGCTGTCGGAAAGTGGTTTACCCCGGAGTTCGGACTGAGAGGTCGTGTGCAATGGGACAACGGTCTGATTCCAAACAACAGTCTGGAGTGGGTAGCACCGAGAGAGGATCCCAAACAGAACTATAAGGACGGGGGTATCGGCGTGGCCACAATTGAGGCGATGTTGAACCTGACAAATGTGATGGCTGGTTATGTGCCTGAACGGAAATGGCACACGACGGGCTATGTCAGGGCGGGGCTTATCTCGCAGTTTACCGTGGGCTCTGCCTCGCCGTTGATGGGGGCTGGCCTGGAAGAGACCTGTCGTCTGAACGACAGGCTGAGTCTGTTTGGGGCGCTGGGCTATCAGGTGTCGACGAGTGAGGGCATGGGGTTCAGCACGACTGGCATGGATGTGTCTTCTGGCAGCAATGGCTTTTTTGATATTGACTTCGGTGTGCGTTATGATATTGGCAGGAACTCGTTCTATCGCGATGTCGAGAGCAGGAGGAAGGGCTATGCCCAGCCTGTTGGCACGCACAACTGGTCGCGGTTTATTGCGAACACCGTGGCGTCGGTGGGTGTGGCATACGGTGCCAAGACGGTCCTGAAGGCTATCGTCAAGGAGGACCGCCCGGATCATTCGGACGATAAGTCGTTCCCGTCGGGTCATGCTGCGATGGCATTTGCCGCAGCACGGTCATTAGATAAAGAGTTCCGGAAGGAGAGTATCTGGATTCCCATCGCGGGCTATGCCGCTGCCACTGCTCTTGGTGTGGAACGGGTAGCCAGTGACCGTCATCACTGGTATGATGTCGTGGCTGGTGCTGCTGTGGGTATCGGTTCTGCGGAACTGACATGGTGGCTATCGGATCTATTGCTCGGCAAAGGCAGCAACATCGCAGTCGGCACCAGTGGGAATGCTATCAACGTCAATTACAACTTCTAATTTAGGCACGTAGGTGCAGGAAGCGGGTGACGGTGTTTGCAAGGCTGCGGTCCATGTTGTCGATGAAGGCATCGAGGATGCGCGTCTTGTCATGCTGCGGCAAGACGTCGTAGTCGGCAATGGCTGCAGGAATCAAGGTGCTGCTGCCTTCTTTCAGGAGAACTTCTTCGCCAGTGCTACGCACATGGATGATACAATCCCCCTCAATACACATGGTGATGATGAAACTGTCGTATTTCATCAGGTCACGATGGAAAGGTTTTGAGACATCCATCACGCGGATGCTGAAATAAGGAGATTTGATAACCTTTATCGCCTTGTTTGAAGTATTCGGATACTCCGTCCGGTAGTTAGCCTCCACATGGAAGTCAAGGGCCTTGGCTGCCAGTTCGGTATGCAGTTCACGGGGCTTGCCATCCAGTCCGGGACGGTTGTAGTCAAAGATACGGTAGGTCACGTCGGATGACTGTTGTACCTCCGCCAACAAAATGCCACCGCAGATGGCATGGACACGTCCCGCTGGAAGGTAAAAGACATCGCCTGCCTTGACGGTATGGTCGGCCAGCACTTCCGTGATGCTGCCGTCCTCTATGCGCTTCTGGTATTCGTATCTGGTAATCTCTTGGTTGAAACCGGCATAGAGATGAGCACCTTCGTCGGCCTTGATGATATACCACATCTCTGATTTACCCATCTTTCCGTGTTCGCGCTGGGCCATCTCATCGTTGGGGTGTACCTGGATGCTCAGGTCTTGTCTGGCATCAATGAACTTCACCAGCAACGGCAGTTGACCGTGGTATTTCTCATTGACAGCCTTTCCCAAAATGGCATCTGGGTGCTGTTCAATGACTGCCGTCAGTTCCTTGCCTGCCCATTCACCATTGCTGACGATGCTGATGCTGTTGGGGACAGCACTCACCTCCCAACTCTCGCCCCCCCATACGGTGGGATGCAGATTCGGCTCAAATAATAGCGGGTAAAACGTCATACTCATACAAATTTTTTGCAAAGATAATGTAAATTGAGCAGAATCTCAAAAAAAATCCAAATAAAATTTGTTTTTCTGCTTACGAATACGTACCTTTGCACCGGTGTATGAAAAACGCCACTTTTTTTATTTACATTCTTAAATTTAATTCAAACAATGAAAAAAATGTTTTTGATGGCAGGCATCTGCCTGTTGACTGCAAGTTGCAGCAACGAGAATGACGTAGTGAGTAACCCTGTTGAGACAGCACCCGTGAGGGTAGAGGTGAACGACTTCTCGATGTCCGTAGAGGACTTCGCCGGTTCTGGGGGAAGAACCAGGGCGACAGTCGATCCCAGTACCTACAATGACGTGAAGGCTATCACGCTGGCATTCTACAATGGTTCAACCGAGGTCTACAAGGCCACACATGTGAAAAACGACGGCAACAACTCTTCCTTCGGTTCCTTTTCTTGTCATCTGCCTTTGGGTAACTACACGATGGTGGTGGTGGGCTATGGTCTTCTCACTGGCGATGTGTTCACGCTGACCAGTCCGACAGAGGCCTCGTTCAGTCCTAAGGCCCGTGAGACTTTCGTGAAGACGCAGACCGTGAACATCTCCAGCACTAACGCCGTGACTCTCAGTACCACACTGGAACGTATCATCAGTGGACTCCAGATCATCTCTACCGACACACGGGTAGAGGGGGTTGCCAAGATCAGGACGACGTACGCTAAGGGCGGGTTAAGTTTCAGTCCTATGACGGGACTGGCTACGGCAAATACCGGCTTTACCGTCGATGTCAGCCCCTCCAAGCCTGTCGGGCACCCTGTGAACTTAGCCAGTTTTGTGTTCCTCGCTTCCGACGTGCAGGACATCAACATCACCATCGACGTGTTGGACAACAGCGACAAGGTGCTCTTCACAAAGACCATTCCGAACGTCCCCTTCAAACGCAACCGTAAGACCATCCTCCGGGGACCGGTCTTCCAGACAACGGCCCAGACGTCCTCGGCCTTTCTGATTGAGAGTGCCTGGCTCGACGAAACTACTGTGGAATTCTAATCATCGGGAGGACATACTATGAAAAAAATGATTTTTGCTTTGTTGGCTGGACTGGTACTGTGTGCCTGTGAGAAAGCACTTGTGAGTGAAGAGAAGACGAGTGAGGACAATGGCAACCTGAGGGTGAGTGTGTTTGAGATTGAGAAGACACCGTTTACGAGTCTTACTCGTGGCGAGGCTGTTGCTGATATCTGTACGCACCTGAACTTCGCGGTATATACTCCTGACGGGACGCGGGTGAAACAGGTGAACCAGATGTCTGATGCCGCTAATTTCGGGACGGCCTCGTTCCAGTTGGAGGAGGGTGACTATCTCTTAGTGGTGGTGGGGCACAGTAGCCTGAAGAACCCGACGATGACGAATCCGGCGAAGATACAGTTTACTAATGCCTCGGGCTATACGGACACTTTCCTTTACTGTGAGGACATCTCTATTGGCGAGAAGCCGGAGAACAGGCAGGTGTCGCTCGACCGTATCGTGTCGCTCTGTCGGTTTGTGGTGACGGATGACTACCCGGCTGAGGTCTCTCAGATGCGGTTCTACTACACGGGGGGCTCGGGGGCTTTTGATGCCAGGACGGGGCTCGGTAGCGTGAACAGTAAACAGGATCTTTTCTTTGATGTGACGTCGGGGCTGAAGCAGTTTGACTTGTACACGTTTCTGCACGATACGAATGGGGCTATTCACCTGACGGTGACGGCGTATGATGAAGATGATAACATCGTCAATGAACGGGTGTTCGAGGTCCCGATGGAGCGGAATCATATCACCTGGCTCTCGGGGGACTACTTCAGTGGTTCTGGTTCTTCTGCCACGACGATCTCGGGTATCACCGTCAATACGGACTGGGCGGGTGAGACTCACCTGAATTTCTGATTAACTCTGACAGAGGGTATGGAAGGGACAGGATTTGCATCTTGTCCTTTCTTTTGTGGGGTGGAAAGGGGTGTCAATGTCGAAAATCTCGGTGAGGAGGTCGTTGAGGTGGTGCATGAACTCGTCTTTGATCTCGGCAATGTCGGTGATGGGGGTGTTGCCGAGGATCAAGGTCGGGTCGTAGTTGTCGGTCCCTGCATGTTGAATGAATAAGAGGCAGGGGCTCACGGTTGTTTTACTATCAAGCAGGCAGGCGTAGAGGATGGCCTGGAGGTAGTAGTCACTATGGTATTTGATGTTGGCGGGGTCGAAAATCGCTGCGACATCGGGCAAGGGCTTCAGACGGGTGCTGCTGGTTTTGTAATCGACCACGCGAATGCGCTCTGAGCCATCGGGGAGACTTATTTTGTCAATACGGTCCACTATTCCTCCAATTTTAATTGTAGTAGCAGAGTCAGCGTATAGTGGCGTTTCGAGGGCGAGGATGGTGAAGGGGGCGAGGCGGCGGTCTATCTCGAGGAGTTGGCGGAGGTATTTGATGATGACTTCACGGTTGATGAGTTGGAGACCGTTCAAAGGGGGCATCTTGGCCATCGGGTCTTCGATGTGAAAGAGTTCGAGTTTGATGGCCTCGTCTACAGCACGGCATACAGAGGGAATAACCTTTCTTTCAGAAAACATTCCGCACGAGGAGGAACGACGAGCCAGGACGTTTTCGAAAGGAAGGTTATTCCCTGAAAAGTCTGTTGAGTAGAGGAGTTGGGCGGCTTTGTGGAAGATGTTGCCGAAGAGGCGGGAGTCCATAGGATCCTCTTCCTTATATTCATCGAGTCCTGCAACGTAGCGGTAGAAGAATTGCAGAGGACAACGGAGGTAGAGGGACAGGGCTGAGGGGGAGAGGGGCTTTTCGGAGAAACGATGGCGGAGGGTTTCTATCACCTCGGGACTCTTGATGACGGGCTGTTGCTGACTCCATGTGGGCTGTAGACCGGCCTGAAGAGTCTTTAAGGTGATGGGATGGGGTGATTCGACGAGGAGTTGGTGCATGAACTGTGACATCTCACTGGTCTTACCATCGCTGGTGGAGTTGTTATAGAGTATGGTGACATCGCTGGCGCGTTGGAGGAGGCGACGGAAGTAGTGGCGGTAGATATCCACCTTGTGGTCTGCTGTTGTGAGGTCGTAGGCCTTACGGATGCTATAGGGGATGAAGGATGTGTCAGTGATGCCCTTGGGAAGGTTGCCTTCGTTACAGGAGAGCAGTAGCACATGGTCGAAGTCGAGGTTGCGGGTCTCGAGGACGCCCATAATCTGAATGCCTTCGAGGGGTTCGCCGTGGAAGGGAATGGTGGTGGTGGCGATGATCTGGGTCAGGAGGCGGTGGAGCGTTGCATCACTGACTTGAAGGTCTCCGGAGTCGATCAAAGTCTGGAGGCGGTTGAGGATCAACTCAAGACGGTATAAGGCCTCGAGTTCAAGGGGACTGTCCGGGGTCAAAGTCTTCCTTTCGAAAACGTCCTGGCTCGTCGTTCCTCCTCGTGCGGAATGTTTTCTTAAAGGAAGACTTTGCCCCCCCCTCGGTATAAGAACGTCTTGAGGTGCAACTCGTGTCGCAGCGGTGGTTTGGGAGAGGGGATAGCCGGTGGTGATGTTGAGTTTGGTGACTTCGGGGGGTATGGCGTGTATGACGGTCTGGAGCAGGGATTCGTCGGCCAGGACGATGGCGGTCTTGCTACCGGCCTCAATCCGGTTGTTTTCTTTAAGCCAAGTGGATACGTAGCGGGCCTGGATATTGTCTGTTGGAGCGGAGATGATGGAGATTTCCTTGGGTGTCTCCTCGTCTGTGTCCTGAATGAGGCATGCCTTGTCCTCGGCTTCGAGGTGCTGGATGAGGGCCTGCTCAACGGGGAGGAGCAGATTGAAACCGGCAAAGACATATTGTCGGTTCAAGAACGCATTGACTTCTACTTTCAAAGATTTCTCGATGACTTGGCGATAGAGGGAGCCTTCGTAGGCCAGACCCTGAGATGCGAGACGGGCGTTGAAATCGAGGTAGATATCATAGATGTGACTCCAGAAGGAGAGGAAGCGTTGTTTGAGTTCTGAGTTGTGGGAATCGTTGAAGTTACTGAAGAATTTACGGAGGATATCTTTCTGTTGTTGAGACAGATATGAGATGTCATCATATTCGCGAATGTCACGTAGGTTGGCAAAGACTTTATCAGCAGGAGCCAGGTGTTTATCGACATCATCGAAGTCTGAGAGGAGGATCTGTCCCCAACCATAGAAATGGTCTAATGATTCTTCGATACCCGTACACTTCACATAACTCTTGTGCAGGTCACAGATCAGTTTGATGGGGTCTGCCACTTCGAGAGAAGACATACTACGAAAGAGGTCGCTGATGGTGATATAGGCAGGACTCCATAATGGCTTATCATAAAGATGCGTAAGTTCTTCATTGAGGAACAGAGAGGCACGTTTGTTGGGGAAGACGACGGTAACCCGTGACAGGTCGGTGCCGTATGTAGTGATGAGGGTCTGGGCGAGAGAGGAGAGGAAGGACATACTTTAATGAGTAATAATGGGAAATGAGGAATTAGAAATTATGATTTGATTGGAGGGAGTTCGACGATGCGGTTTGGGTAGATGTACCAGAGGAAACCGGTGACAGTTTGATCTGGGTGCATCTGACGGATGAGAGACATATAATGACGCACTTGCAATTCATGTTCGGGCTTGGGGGTTGCAAACTTGAAATCGACCACGACCCAGTTGGTGCCGTCTGTCATCACACGGTCTGGACGGCGTTCTTTGAGGATGCCGTTTTCCCTTGAGAGAATAGTACACTCGTTGAAGAGTGTCCATTTGTCGCTAAACCACTCGGCCACTTTCGGGTGCTCAAGGCGTTTCCTCAGCATGGCTATGATCTTCTCAGAAGTGTTCTCATTATCGTAAAGTACGCCTTCCAGTTCCAGACGTTTCAGGATGGCATCAATATCTGCCGTGGTGCGGATGGCAGAAAACACCTCGTGGAGGATATTGCCAAGGCGGATATTGTCGTTGGCCTGGCTTTCGTCCTCACCTTCCATAAACGCACGACTTCGGTTGCTCTGGCGGAATTCCATACGGGGGGCATAGGAGGTGATGGCGATTTTGAGAGGGCTCGGTGTCACGGTAAAGGGGTTCAAACAAGAACCGGGCCTTTCTTTCTGAAACGTCCTGGCTCGGATTTCATCCTCTTGCAGCGCTCGATCTTTGCTCGCTTGCCACCGAAGGGACGCAAGAATGTTTTCTGAAAGAAAGGTCCTGTTCCTTGCAAGGGTGAACTCAATTGAGGTGGTGTCGTTATCGAGGCCTTCGAGGGCAGTATCAGACAATGACTCCGCCACAAAGGGGAGAACCTGTTCGATGAGGGAGGAACGGGAGTTCTTGGCATTGCGCCTGCCGATGACGTGAAGGGATTTTGAGGCACGCGTGAAGGCCACGTAAAGGAGGTTGAGGTTGTCAACCACCGTCTGAAGATGTTCGTGGCGGTAGTCATCTTCATAGATGGTGCCAAGGAGTTGTTTGGAACTATAGTCCACAGGTGCCAAGGGTAGGGCATTGAAGGGCTTCTCATCTGGCTGACACCAAAGGATATTGTCCTGATTCTCCAGTTGCCAGTCACAGAAGGGAATGAACACATGGTCGAACTCCAGTCCTTTAGACTTATGGATGGAGATGAGACGAATGCCGGTAATCTCATCGCTCTGAATGGTCTTGGCGCAGAGGGATTCATCCCATTCACGGAGAAAACGAATAAGCGAAACCGGGGGATTCGAGACAGGTGTAGGATGCTCTGGGAAATCCGAGGCGATTCCAGGAGGGAGATTAGGGTAATCGAGGGATTCCTGGAGGAAGGCGGTGAGTTGATCGAAGAAGGCACAGATATATGCACTCTGTCCTTCGAGTCGTTCAAGACCGAAGATGGCAAAGAGGTGTTCCGTCAATTCATAGAGCGGCATCGTGCGCAGTTCCTCAAGATGCTGAATATAGGCTTCAGGCAGAAGACTGTCAAAGGCCTCCTTGTGGAGAAGGAACAGATCATCATCCACCTTGTCCTGCAAGACCTCTCTCTGGTAAAGTTTGACGATGGTAGCCTTTGTCAACAAGTCCTCAGGACGCGTGAGGAGGCGCAGAGCCTCGATGAGCAGACATACGGCCGTGGAGGCATCCAGACGAAAGGCCTCGTCAGAGACGATGCTCACCTCAGGCAGATTCTGCAAGAAATGTTGGGCAATGACAGGAATCCATGCATTCTTACGGACGAGAATGGCAATCTGATGGGGTTGGACATCTTCCTTCAAGAGATTGCTTATCCCCTCTGTGAGTTGCAGCAGTGTCTGTTCTACATAATTCTCCTGTAGCAGGAGACTGATGTTTACCAAGCCCTCGTCAGGTTTGTCTTCCGGTATCAGTTGTTCTACGTCCGCGTAGGCCTTGCGGAGTTGGTCGGCTTCCGTAGAGGCACCCAAGGCGAGGTATTCCAGTTCGGCGGCCTTTGTGAAGAAGGCGTTATTGAACTCGATGATGCGACGGGCAGAACGGTAGTTCGTGCTGAGTGTCTGGATGGTGAGTTGTTGGTCAGGGTGTGGGAACTGCTTCTCGATGTCATTCAGCAGACGCCAGTCGCCCGAGCGCCAACGGTAGATACTCTGTTTGACATCGCCCACAATAAGGTTGCCAGACTGCTGGTGACTCATCGCCTCGTCGAGTAATATTCGGAAGTTCTGCCACTGTACCGTCGACGTGTCCTGGAACTCATCGATCATCACATGTTGCAGTTGGGCACCTATCTTCTCGAAGATAAAAGGCGAGTCGCTGCCATCGATTAGTGTATGGAGCAGTTGTTGGGTATCGCTGAGCAGGAAACGGTTGTTCTCCTCGTTGAGTTGGCGTACCTTCCGTTCGATGCTTCCTAAGAGACGGAGTTGGTGGAGATGACGGAGGGTGAGGTCAGCCGACTTGTACAATTGCCACTGTCGAGGACGTTCTTCCACGGCACTGCGCAGGATATCGTTGAGGGAAGACTCCACCAGCGTATGGATGGTCTCGCGCTGCGGGTGCGTCTTCTTATACCATTTAGATGCGTCGCCCAAGGCGTCTGTGACCCTTTTGCCCACGATACTCTCGTCGAAGACCCCCTCGCGGAGTTTGAGAAAGAAACTGCATATCCCCGTGCGACCGTATGCAAAATCCTCGACAGAGAGATGTTCCCCCTCGATGGCATCGAAGAATGTCTCCGCTATCCCCTTCATCCGCTTCAGAGCCAGTTGACGTATCTCCTTCAACTGCGCGGTGTACTGTTCGAAGAACCCCGGTTGTGCCATGATCTGTTGGAGTTCGCTGCCGACCGCCTTGTATTCGTCCTTGAAGATGGTGCGTCCGAACTGTTTGATCTTTCCGATGACATTCCAACTGCGGTCGTCGGAGATGTTTTCGATGATATAGTGCATGATCCATTGCAGAATCACATCGGTCGTAGAGAGACCCTTGATCAACTCATCCACTGCCAGTTCCTCCACCTGATAGTCGTTCAGTCCGATGTGGAGCGTAGGAGAGAGGTCCAGTTCGCGTGCCAGATTGCGCAGGACAGACTGGAAGAACGTGTCGATGGTCATCACACGGAACTCATGATAGTGATGGATGAGATGATGGAGGGCCATGCCTGCCCGTTCGCGGATTACCTCGTCGTTTAATCCTGTGCGCTCACGTACCTTTTCCAGATACCTCTCGGATTCCGGCAAGGACTTATGGATGCCATAGAGTTGACTGAGGATACGCATCTTCATCTCCTCCGTGGCCTTGTTGGTGAAGGTCACTGCGAGGATGTTCCTGAAACAGGAGGGGTTCTCCACCACCAACCGGATATACTCCACGGCCAGGGTGAATGTCTTGCCGCTTCCAGCGGACGCCTTATAGACTGTCAACGGTTTTACCATCTTCGGAAGAGTTCTATGTCAAAGTCAAAGCCCACCTCCTTATATTTCCTGCCATTAAAGCCGGCGAACACGGCGAAGGAGACATAGCGGTTAGTGAAACTGTAACCCAGTTCGTAATATGGTCTGGAACGTTCTACGATGGCCGTGCTGAAGTAGAAGCGTTCCCGTTCGATATACTTGCCCAGATAAGGTACCCAACTACCAATCATCATCGGAGAGTCGTAGGACAGATTCGCCCGGAGGTAGTAGTTCGACTCATTGTAGACACGGCTCCGGAGCAGTTCGAAGTTACCGCTCCAATCGTCTTCCCAGCCTTCCGGCAAGTTGTTGTCACGGAAGTTGGCATAGTCCACGAAATAGTTCTGGTTCTTGTGACTGTAAAAGCCCGCTCCCGCCCGCATGTTCACAACGCGCAGTCCCGGGAGACTGAGTTTCCATGAGCCATCGAACTCCCAGCGTTCGTATTTGATGTCCGAGTCATAGACCCCTGAGAGGCCCCTTTCCCAGTCGATGGAGATCAGCGGGCCTACGGTCCAGGGACGGATCTTCAGACCGATCTTCGGAGCGAAACTGCGGTATTCGGTGGGCATCCCGTACTGGCGCATGAAATCCTTGTTGAGGGCTACACGCCGGTGGATGGTAAGGCCAGCCTCGAAATCGAGCCAGTCGAAGACCATGATATTATTGAACACACGCAGTTCGTAGTCCGTAAACTTGTCAATGTCTATTTCATCGAGGTTCAGGGAGTCGCCATGCTCGTGATTGATGGTCTCCGCCACTTGACTGTTGGAGATGCGGTTACCATTACCATAGACAATCTCCGCATAACCGTTTCGTTTCGGGTTGTAGGTCATACGCAGGGGCAGGGTGAAGTAGAACTCACGGAACTTGAAGTTATAGCCGAAGCGCGGGTTGAAAGTCAGGTAACGGTGGGGAGAGAACGTATAGCGCGACCTCAGGTTGATCTTGTAGCGGAAGCCACGCGTATCGCTCCAACTGAGTTGGAGAGGGTCCAGCAGGGGAGACAGACGGAAAGACGCATGCTCCGATTCCGCTGAGATGGGCGTGACCAGGTTTTCGCCGATCGTGTCCCAGAAGATCTTTTTCAACAGGTTGGTCTTCTTAGGTGTCGTGTCCACCTCCACCGTATCTGGTTGCTGGCGTTTCAGGTCGTATTCCGCATAGATCCGTTTGTCCGTCTCCGAGAGCGGTACCACGCGCAGGCTGTCCATCCACTCTCGGTCAGAGATCCTGCCGAGCGTATCTGAGAGGGCTTTGTCACAGTTGAAATAACCGTCGATGACCGTTGAGACCCTGTTGCCGAAGAACCTGAATGTCGCTGCCGTAGTGCATCGTCTGGGGGTGGGCAGGGGCCACTCCTTGTCGCTCTGGTAGATCTCCGTACGGAAAGAGATCATGTCGAACTCCCCGTTCATGACGGTGCGGATGATATGTCCGCTCTCCGTATCCACGATGGCATAGCCATTGATGAGTTGGGTGTTGTAGAACTTCGGTCGGAAGTCCAGTCGGGTGGTGCCATCGGCCAGCCGTTTCTGCGAATACTTATAATGCCGGCGGTTATAGCGGTTGAAAGGGGAGAGCACGTGACCGTCGTAGAGCGTGGCATCATAGACATTCGGAATCATCAGGTCCCTCAAGGTGGGCATCGCACTGCGGTTGTGGCGGATGGTGCCTGAGAGTACCTGACTCTTGATATCTATCTTATGGTGGTCGTAGTTATCATAGTAGAGCAGGTTATACGACTCACGGATGTACTCCCTTTCACCCTTGGCCATCACATACATCGTGGGGATGAGCCAGAGGGTAGGGTTGCGGCGCTCCACATTGAACCGGTATTTCGCATAGACATTATCCTTGATGCTGTCCGGACTGATAGGGTGCGACTCCTTAAAGGCATAGATACGCTGGAGGATCATGGAGTCCTTTTTCCCCTTGCCCAAAACAATACCGGGCATACCCGTGAGTATGCCCAGCACCATGATCTTTATCAGCGTCTTGCAATTCACAAATGCAAAAGTACGCTTTTTTTTCTTTTATCCCAAATATTTCATCAGAATTTTTGCATTGCCGCTGTCACGCAGTTTCGCAATGCTCTTCTCGCGGATCTGACGGACGCGCTCACGGGTAAGCCCCAGTTGGTCGCCAATCTCCTCAAGACCCTTCTCATGACACCCAATGCCGAAGCACTCGCGGATGATAGTTATCTCGCGCTCTTTCAATACCTTATTGAGAACAGTGTTCAGTTCCATGGCCATCGACTCATGGTCGACCAGTTTGTCCGTACGACTCTCATCACCGGAAGCCATCACATCGAGCATACAGTTGTCCTCACCATCCTGGAACGGGGCGTCGATACTGACATGGTGGCCATCAGCCATCATGGACTGACCGATCTTCTCCTCATCGATATTGATGGCCTCGCTCAGTTCCGACACACTCGGGTGGCGCTGGTTCTCCTGTTCGAATTTATTGATCTCATGGTTGATCTTATTGAGGGAACCCACCTGATTGAGCGGAAGGCGCACGATACGACTCTGTTCGGCGATGGCTTGGAGGATGCTCTGACGGATCCACCAGACGGCGTAGGAGATGAACTTAAAACCACGTGTCTCATCAAACTTCTGGGCGGCCTTGATCAGTCCGATGTTTCCTTCGTCGATCAGGTCGGTGAGGGTCAGACCCTGATGCTGGTATTGTTTAGCCACTGACACGACAAAGCGCAGGTTGGCAGTTACCAGTTTCTCCTTCGCCCTTTCCCCGTCGGGACCGCCTTTGCGGATCTTCTGTGCGAGTTCTATTTCCTCGTCGATAGAGATTAAGGGTGCACGACCAATCTCAACGAGGTATTTATCCAATGCCTCGCTTGAGCGATTTGTAATACTTTTCTGAATCTTAAGTTGTCTCATCCTATTTACCTAAAAACGTCTTTAACTGTTTGATAATCAAACTAATATCCTGAATTTTACCTGAAAGCGGATGCAAAGTTACTAAAAATATCGATACGTTGTTCAAAAATTAACAATATTTATCTTTTTAATTTTTCTTTCAGATACTGTCCTGTGATGCTTTCCTGACAGGCGGCAACTTGTTCAGGTGTGCCTGCACAGACCAGGTTACCGCCACGGTCGCCACCATCGGGTCCCAGATCAATGACATAGTCGGCACATTTGATGACCTCCATGTTGTGTTCGATGACCAGGATGGTGTGTCCCCTGCTGATGAGGGCATCGAAGGTGTTCAGGAGTTTCTGGATATCATGGAAATGAAGACCTGTGGTCGGTTCATCAAAGATGAAGAGGGTGGGTTCCTGCTTCTCCTGTCCGATGAAATACGCCAGTTTGACACGCTGGTTCTCACCTCCGGAGAGGGTGGAGGAGTTCTGACCCAGTTTGATGTAGCCAAGGCCCACATCCTCGAGTGTCTTGAGGCGGCGTACGATTTGTGAGTTGGAGGGGCTGGATGGGCCAGAGGCGTTGGCAGAGAAGAACTCGATGGCCTCGGAGATGGTCATGTTGAGGACCTCATCGATGTTCTTGTCCCTATATTTGACATCGAGGATATCATGCTTGAAACGATGACCGTGACAGGCCTCACATTCCAGTACCAGATCCGCCATGAACTGCATCTCGACCGTGATGACGCCAGCGCCCTTACACTCCTCGCAGCGACCGCCTTCGGTATTGAAGGAGAAGTACTGCGGGGTGAAACCCATCTGTTGGGAAAGAGGTTGTTCGGCAAAGAGGTCACGGATGGCATCATAGGCCTTGACGTATGTGGCCGGATTCGAGCGTGTGGACTTCCCGATAGGATTCTGGTCAACAAACTCCACACGATGGATGGCATCGATATCCCCTTCGAGAGAGATGTATTCGCCAGGATGCTCAGCGACCTCACCGAGCCGACGTTTCAGGGCAGGGTAGAGGATGCCCTTGATGAGACTCGACTTGCCCGAGCCAGAGACGCCGGTCACCACTGTCATCACGTTCAAGGGAATCTGGACATCGATGCCCCGGAGGTTGTTCATGCGGGCACCCATGATATCGATGTGGCGGTTCCAGGGGCGATGGGAAACAGGTACCTCTATCTTATCGAGGCCGAGAAGGTATCTGACCGTATGACTGCGAGAGAAATCGGTTTTTCCGGAGGATCCCGGGAGAGCGGAAATCTCAGAAGCATTCCCGTCAAAGACGATCTCCCCGCCGAGGCGACCGGCATCAGGGCCTACATCGATGAGGTGATCGGCAGCGCGCATGATCTCCTCATCGTGTTCCACCACCACGACGGTATTGCCCAGGGCCTGCAGTTCTTTGAGAACATGGATGAGTCGTTCGGTATCCCGGGCATGGAGACCGATGCTCGGTTCATCGAGGATATAGAGAGAACCCACGAGACTGCTACCAAGACTTGTGGTGAGGTTGATGCGCTGACTCTCACCTCCGGAGAGCGTATTCGAGAGACGGTTGAGCGTCAGATAGCCAAGTCCCACGTCCAGAAGAAATTGCAGTCTGCTGCGTATCTCAGTGAGCAAGCGCTTGCCGATGGTCTCTTCCTGTTCTGTGAGTTCCAGCGTACGGAACCATTCCTGTAGTCGGACGACCGGCATCTGCACCAGGTCCGTGATGCTTCTGCCCCCAATCTTCACATAGTCTGCTTCCGGTTTCAGACGGGTACCATGACACTTCGGACAGTTGGTCTTACCCCGATAGCGGGCCAGCATCACACGGTACTGGATCTTGTACTGATTCTCGCGCACCATGTCAAAGAAGAAGTCGATACAAGGCTTTTCCTTCTGTCCCTTGTCTGAGGGCAGTCCGTGCCACAGCCAGTCCTTCTGCTGTTGGGTGAGGTTCATATACGGTTCGAAGATCGGAAAGTCGTTGTGAGCAGCATGCCGACAGAACCAATCTTTCCACTCACCCATCTTCTCGCCATGCCAGCACACCACACAACCCTCGTAAACCGAGAGTGTGGTGTTAGGGATGACCAGTCGTTCATCGATGCCGATGATCTTGCCAAAGCCCTGACACTCCGGACAGGCCCCTGCGGGCGAGTTGAAGGAGAACATCTGGTCGGTGGGTTCCTCGAAGGTCATGCCATCCGCCTCGAAGCGGGTGGAGAAATCGTAGGTGATATTCGAGGGCTGGAACATCAGGCGGCACTCGCCATGACCCTCGAAGAAGGCCGTCTCGGCAGAATCCACCAGACGGGCGATGACATCTTTGGAATCATCGACCGAGAGGCGATCGATGACGAGGAAGAGATTAGGCATTCCTAGGTTTGGCCTAGGCGATCCTAGGGCTGGACTAGGCATTTCTAGGAAATCATCGATGCGCTGGAAGTCATTATTGACGAAGATGCGGGCGTAGCCCTCGAGGATATAGGCTTTGAGTTGCTGTTCGAGGGTGCGTTCGGCAGGGACATGCACGGGTGCCATCACCACGAAACGCGTGCCTTTCGAGAACTCCAGCATCTTTTGTACCACATCCTCGGTGGTATGTTTGCGAACCTCACAGCCACTGATGGGCGAGTAGGTACGGCCGATGCGGGCATAGAGCAGACGGAGGTACTCGTAGATCTCCGTGGTGGTGCCCACTGTTGAGCGCGGATTGCGGGAGATGACCTTCTGTTCGATGGCAATGGCGGGAGGGATGCCCCGGATGAAGTCACATTCGGGCTTGTTCATGCGTCCTAAGAACTGTCGGGCGTAACTCGACAGACTCTCCACATAGCGTCGCTGTCCCTCGGCGTAGAGTGTGTCGAAGGCCAATGACGACTTGCCGGAGCCACTGACACCGGCAATCACCACAAACTGGTTGCGGGGGATGGTCACATCGATGTTCTTCAGGTTGTTGACCCTTGCCCCCTTGATCTCTATCGCTTCATTCATAAGATGGACTTCACAGCCTCAAGCATACCGAGGTGTTGGATGAGGTCGAGGTACTGGCGTACCAGATCCGCGAGACCGGGAATCTTATTCAAGTCTTCCTGCCAGATAAACTCTGCTCCCAGTACACCCACCGTCACCATCTGTGTATTGCCAGTGGCCCAGAGTCCTTTCAGCAAGGACACAATCTTCGGGTCATCGTTGGGCACAATCTCCGTACCATCGGCCCGTTTGCCACCCTTGTAATACGTGATGATGGCCGCCAGACCGAACACCAGACCCTTGGGCAGGTCACCTTTCCGTTGGAGATAGGTCTTCAAACCGGGCAGGTCGCGTGTCTGGTATTTCGGGAAGGAGTTCAGCATGATACTCGTCACCTGATGGTCCACATATGGATTATCGAAGCGCTCCAGTACATCGGTAGCGAACTTCTCCAGTTCCTCCATAGGCAGGTCGAGTGTCTGCATCAGTTCATCGAACTGTACCTTGTGGATGTACTGGCTGATGACCTCATGTTGACAGGCATCGCGGACGATATTGACACCACTCAGGAAAGCCACCGGCGAGAGTACCGTATGCGGACCGTTGAGCAGCGTCACCTTCCGTTTGTGGTATGGTTCCTCGGAGGGCACGAACAACACGTGCAGACCCGCCTTGTCAGCCGGGAACTCCCTCGCCACCTCCCTTGGTGCCTCGATGACCCAGAGATGGAAGTTCTCAGCCTGTACCACGAGGTTGTCGCGATAACAGATTTTCTCCTGGATCTGAGCAATCTCGTTGCGTGGGAATCCCGGTACGATACGGTCCACGAGGGTGGCATAGACGCCACAGGATTCCTCGAACCACTTCTTGAAGTCGGAGCCGAGGTTCCAGAGGTCGATATATTTCTCGATGCAGTCCTTCAGCACATGACCATTCAGGAAGATCAGTTCACAGGGGAAGATGATCAGGCCCTTGGTAGGGTCGCCATTGAACGTCTTGAAACGGCGATACAGCAACTGCACCAGTTTTCCAGGATACGAACTGGCGGGTGCATCCTCCAGTTTACAAGCCGGATCGAAGGCGATACCAGCCTCTGTGGTGTTTGAAATCACAAACCGGATCTCCGGTTGGTCGGCCAGTGCCATGAAGGCAGCGTTCTGTGTATAAGGGTTCAGAGCCCGACTGATGACATCGATACGCTCCAAGGTGTTCACGGGTTTACCGTTCTCACGTCCCTGGAGATTAACATGATAGAGGCAGTCCTGTCCGTTGAGCATTTCCACCATGCCTTTTTCAATCGGTTGTACCACGACGACACTTCCGTTGAAGTCCGTCTTCTGGTCCATGTTCCAGATAATCCAGTCCACAAAGGCCCGGAGGAAGTTTCCCTCCCCGAACTGTATCACCTTTTCCGGCATCACGCTCTTCGGCGCAAATTGTCTATTAAGTGGTTTCATGATGGTATTATCTTGCTGAAACATATTTATGGAGTGTCTTGCGCACGGCACCAGGACCAGCGTAGAGTTCCTTCACCATGCCCTCGATCTGTTCACCGAGACCGGCCTCATAGAGATCGACAGCGAAGATATCCTTGCGGGTGTAGAGTTTCTTCAACGGACTCCAGTCCTGATCGGGTTTGCCGATCTCGAGTGGGGCCACGATGGCCTGCAGTTCTTCGAGCAGGGGATCCGGCGAACAGTCAAACGGTGTGCCATCGTCCTTGATGCCCTTCAGATAACGGGCATAGCCAGCCAGGGTGAGGGGGATGAGGATGAGGTTCGACTTGTCCAGACCACGGGCGATATATTTCTTGAGAGTCTCACCGAAACGGATGGGCAGTTTCTGACTCGTGTCACAAGCGATACGTTGGGGCGCATCCGGCATGAAGGGATTGGGCAATCGACGGTTGATGACTGCCCCAATAAACTCATACGGATTCAGTACACCTGGGTCGGTCACTACGGGCATGGCCTCCATATAGCCAATCTTCTGGATGAAGGGGCGCAGGTCCTCATCGGCCATCTCAGCAGAGATGAGCGTGTAGCCCAGCATACAGCCATAGAGCGCCATCGCCGTGTGGAGCGGGTTCAGACAGGTGGTCACCTTCATCGTCTCCACCTTATCGACAGTCTCACGGGTGGTATAGAGGGCACCGCCCAAGTCGAGTGGGGGACGACCATTGGTGTAGTTGTCCTCGATGACGAGATACTGTACCTCCTCGGCATTCACGAAAGGCGCCGTGAAGGTATGTTTCTCCGTTTCGATATAGTCGTTGTCCTCGAAGCCGTCGGCAGCGAGCATCTCCTTCACCTTCTCGTGGGGGCGCGGGGTAATCTTGTCGATCATCGACCAGGGGAAGGTGATCTTCTTTTCGTCCTTCAGGTAGTCGAGGAAGGCAGCAGGTACCAGACCATCCTTGACCCAGCGCTCAGCATAGGCGAAGACACCAGCCTTTACCTTGTCGCCATTGTGGGAGCAGTTGTCCATGCTCTGGATGGTGAGAGGGAGGCCGGATGATCCGGATAAGTCGGATGATCCGGAGGGAGTGGCCTGCCAGCGCTCATAGAGCAGGGCGCATACCTTACCCATGGCAAAGAGGGGTTTTAAGCCTCTGGCGAGGTCAGCCTCATTATAGGTGTAGCCCTTCTCCGTGATGGTAAAAGAGATCATCTGCAAAGAGGGATTGCGGAAAATTTCCACCAGACGGTTCCAGTCAGGGAACTGCGGATCAGCCTTCAGTGCCTCTGTGACACTGGCGATAACCTTCTTCTCGATGGTGCCAGTAGATTGCAGGCTGACCAACAGTGAGAGGTTATTGTACGGGGTGTAGGCCTTGTCGATGACTTCGAAGTCGAAGGTCTCGGCCACGATGACACCACGGTCGTATTTGCCTGTGTTCAGGGCATCGTTGAGGATGGCTGCCGGAAAGGCACGGAAGATATTACCACCACCGAAGTGTACCCAGGTGGGTTCCTTAGCGGTCTTTTCGCGTACTTTGGCGATGTCAAACTTCGGAAGCAGGTAGCCTTTTGCTTCCCACTCTGCGGGATTATAATTGCCGCTGTAAATATCATTTAACTTCATATTATTTATTTTTCTACCACAGATTTCACAGATTTTACAGATAATGACTGTGTGCCAAATAATCGTGGCTTAGCCATCTTAATCTGAGTAATCTGTGTAATCTGCGGTTTTATAAAACATGAGATAATTGAGTTAATTAATCAAAGAATCCAGGTTGTTTGTAAGGGATGCCGAGTTCACGGTCGACCGTGGCGAGGATGCCCTGTACCTGTCCGAGGGCGAACATACGACCCAGAAGGGTATAGCCCGCATTATGACCATGCGAAGACTCATCCATGATACCACCGGGTTGGTCGGTGAAGGTCATACCATGATCCACACGCATGGGCAACTCCGGATTGGTTTGTTCGAAGATACGGCAGAGTTCGATGAGATCGGCACGTCCTCCGAGATGAGAGGCCTCGGTGAAGTCGCCATTGGGGAATATATGACAGGAGCGCAGATGGACGAAATGCGTGCGAGAAGCGAACTTACGGGCCATCTCGACCACATTGTTATAGGCGCCTGCACTCAATGAACCAGCACAGAAGGTGAGTCCGTTGTGCTTGTTGGGTACAGCATCGAGGAACCACTGGATATCCTCCTCAGTCCTTACGATACGGGGCAGACCCAAGATCTCGATAGGAGGATCATCGGGATGCACACACATATTCATATTATATTCCTCGCAAGTGGGCATGATAGCCTCGAGGAAGTATTTCATATTTTCCCGTAACTGTTTCTTGTCGATACCCTTATAGAGATCGAGGAAGTCACGGAACTTCTGGATGGGAGCCTCGTCATTCTCGCTGAAATTGCCCGAGACGAAGCCCTGCGTCTTGATGATGATTGTCTCCACCAGTTGGTGTTCCTTCTCCGGCGTCATGGTCTTGGCGAGTTCATCACATTCAGCCAGGACGTTACGTCCTTCACCCACGCCAGCGGGGAACACGAACTGCGCCCATTCCTCACGGGCTCCTTCGCGCTTCAGGATATAAATATCGAAGTAGGCAAACTCAGCATAGTTGAAGTAGAGGTTGGTGGAGCCGTTGGGATTCGTATGCAAGAGATCCGTACGGGCCCAGTCGAGTACCGGCATGAAGTTATAGCAGATGCAATGGATGCCCTCAGCCGAGAGGTTGCGCAACGACTCCTTATAGACCTCAATCTGGTGGTCTCTGTCAGGACCGCCGTATTTGATGGTCTCCACGACAGGCAGTGATTCCACCACGCTCCAACGCATACCATAACTCTCGATATACTCGCGCAGGTCACGGATTTTTTCCCGTGTCCACACTTCGCCGAGGGGTACATCGTGCAAAGCAGTGACGATGCCCTCGACACCAATTTGTCTCAACATGGCAAGGGTGATCTTATCCTTCTTGCCAAACCATCTCCATGTTCTTTCCATAATTCAGCGTTTATTTCTCTTTTTGGATTTTGATTTCGTTTTTGAAGTAGCCTTGCCCTTGGGTTTCGGCTTTCCCATGATCAGTTCACGGAAGTCCACCTTCGGTTTCGTGTGAGAAGCCTTCATCGTACAGACCGGACTGCTCTCGTTGCCAAAACGGTCCATCGCCGTCACAGCATAGTTGAGCGGTCTGCCGTTATGTGGGATCGACAAGGACTCTCCCCTCAAGCGCGAGGCCACCAGGCACTCCGCCTTTTCGATATCCACCGGATAGTCGGGCGAGGCATAGATATTATATAAGAGGTAGTCGCATCCTGAACGGTCGCGTGCTCCCCACCATACCAGTCTGTCGGCTGTCATGCCCCGTTGAATATCCAACTGTACGGGTGCAGCAGGCACCTGTTTCTTCTCCCACGTCATGGGTGGCACCAGGGCAGGCACTTCATTAAAGTCTTTCGTGAAAGAATAGATGCCTTTCGTATTGTCTGTAAAGAACTTACTGCGAAAGAACGTACACCCGATTTCGAGTTCACGAAGCACACACATCTCCCTTTGGATAACGCTCAGGTCCCAGTTCTTCTCACGGGGATGGAGCATATATACTGCCAGTCCCGGAGCCACAATCCGTCCGTAGGAAAACTCCTTCCAGTTGACGGCAAAGGGATAGAAGTTGTTCCCCTGGAAGTACATCATCGGGAAGAGGGCGTCCATCAGTCCGTCGCGCATCCAGCCCTGTGCATCCTGGCATACGGTGGTGTTGGCATTCCAGCCACTGCTCTTATAGCGGGGCAGGTCATCGTACTTTCCTATCGGTGAGCACGACATCTTCACCCAGGGTTTTTCACCCTTGACAGCCCGATGGATCTTCCGTACGATGTCCGTGATATACTGTCGTCCCTGTGGCCGTGGCACCTTCAGTTTCCAAGTCTCCGGATAACGGATATAGTCGAGGTGGATACCATCCACATCATAGCGGCGCGTCACCTCCAGGCAGAACCTGGCCAGATAGTCGCCCGTCTCCGGTTTTTCGGGATTCATATAACCCTCATCGCCCACTTTCACAATGAGTTTGGGCAGTTTCTTGCGGAGTTGTTGACAGCCGTAGGTGTTCCATTTCCCCACGGGGATGGTCACAATCCACGCATGACACTCCATGCCCCGTTTGTGACACTCGTCGATACAGAACTGTAGGGCATCATATCCCGGTGAGTTGCCAGCCTTGCCCGTGAGACAAGCATCCCACGGTTCCATGTCAGAGGGGAAGACCGTGGTGGCCCTCACACGTGTCTGAAACAAGATGGTGTTGATGTTCGCCTTCTGCAACTGGTCGAGGATCTGGACGAGTTCCTGTTTCTGCGCAGCAGCACTATGGGAATGTGGCCAGTCGATGCCACCGATGGTGGTCAGCCAGACTGCTCTCACCTCATGTTTTGGCGATGACACCTGCCATTGTCTGGGCTGTGCCTGGATGGGCAGTGTCAGGATTAATAGGAGAATGAATCGTATAATCGTTTTCAAAATAATGCCTTTTTGATGAAATTTGGTGCAAAGATACAAAAAAAGCCACAGATTTCACAGAATATCGCAGATTATTTGTAATTTTGCCATGAAATTAAAGAATTAAACGATTAATAATTATGATTTCATTTTTTCTGAGCCTTGTGGCTCTTGTGTTGGGTTATCTGTTCTATGGACGTTTCGTGGAACGCGTCTTCGGGCCAGATGACCGTGTGACGCCTGCTGTGGCAAAAGCCGACGGGCTTGACTACATCGTGCTTCCCAACTGGAAGATCTTCATGATCCAGTTTCTGAACATTGCGGGAACGGGTCCCATCTTCGGTGCCATCATGGGTGCAAAGTTCGGTCCTGTGGCCTATCTGTGGATTGTCTTCGGATGTATCTTCGCCGGAGCCGTCCATGATTACCTGAGTGGTATGCTCTCCATGCGTCATGACGGAGCAGGACTGCCGGAACTGATCGGCCGTTACTTGGGCAAGACCACGAAGAACATCATGCTGGTGTTCACAGTATTGTTGCTCATGATGGTGGGAACGGTGTTTGTCTATTCGCCAGCCGAGATCCTGCATGGTATAGGCGGTGAGACCGTGATGTGGGTTGTCATCATCTTCTGTTACTACATCATTGCCACGATGCTGCCCATCGACAAGATCATCGGTAAGGTCTATCCGTTGTTTGCCTTCTCGCTGTTGTTTATGGCAGCAGCTTTGATGATCTGGTTGTTCCTGCACTGGCCCGCGTTACCGGAATTGTGGACGAACTTCTATAACATGGGAGCCGCCACAGAACCAGACAAGTGGACAGATGCCATCTTCCCGGCCCTGTTTATCACAGTGGCCTGTGGTGCCATCTCCGGATTCCACGCCACACAGAGTCCCCTGATGGCCCGTTGTGTGAAGAGTGAGCACATGGGGCGCCCCATCTTCTACGGTGCCATGATTACCGAAGGTGTGGTCGCACTGATCTGGGCCACTGTCTCAGCCTGGTTCTTCTATGGTGATCCAGCCCCAGGCTATACGCTCATCGAACAGGCTACGAATGGTTTCCATACCTCTGCGCCTGCCGTCGTAAACCTGGTATGCAACGACTGGTTGGGTGTGATTGGTGCCATCCTCGCCATGTTGGGTGTGGTGGCAGCCCCAATCACCTCTGGCGACACCGCCTTCCGCAGTGGGCGGTTGATTGTGGCAGAGTGGCTCAAACTCGACCAGCGTCCCATCCCGAAGCGTCTGTATATCTGTATCCCGATGTTCGCCTGTAGTATTGCCATGCTGATCTGGCAGATAGAGAATCCCGATGGCTTCAACACCATCTGGCAATATTTCGGATGGAGCAACCAGGCCTTGAGTGTATTTACGTTGTGGACACTGACCGTCTATCTGGTGCGCAACAAGAAATGTTTCTGGATAGCACTGATTCCAGCACTCTTTATGACGACCGTTTGCTCTACCTATTTCTTCGTCTCGAAGCAGATGCTGGGACTGCCCGAAACAGTGGCCTATGGCTTTGGCATCGCCTGCCTCATTGTGGCCATCGTCTGGTTCTGCCTATGGCACAGGAGAGAAGTGAGAAGTGAAAAGTAAAAAGTGATAGTGTATGTTAAGTGTTGAAGAACTCGTTGACAGACTGATTGATCTGTCGTTTGCAGAAGATATCGGCGATGGTGACCACACCACGTTGTGTTGTATTCCCGAAGATGCGATGGGTAAGTCGCACCTGCTCATCAAGGAGGATGGCATCCTCGCTGGTGTGGAGATTGCCAAGGAAGTGTTCCACCGTTTCGACCCTGAGATGCAGGTGGAGGTACTGATGGGTGATGGGAGTCGTGTGAAAAAAGGCGATATCGCAATGATAGTGACTGGTAAGGTGCGTTCGCTGCTCCAGACGGAACGACTGATGCTGAACATCATGCAGCGTATGAGTGGCATCGCCACGATGACCGATAAGTATGTGCAGCGTCTGAAGGGCACCCATACCCGTGTGCTCGACACCCGTAAGACCACCCCTGGCATGCGTATGCTGGAAAAACAGGCCGTGAAGATCGGAGGTGGTTGTAACCATCGTATCGGTCTCTTCGACATGATCCTGTTGAAAGACAATCATGTGGATTTCGCAGGGGGCATCGTGAATGCCATCGACCGTTGTCACGCCTATCTGAAAGAGAAAGGCCTTGACCTGAAAATCGAGATAGAAGTGCGCAACTTCGATGAACTGCAACAAGTGTTGGATCATGGTGGTGTGAACCGTATCATGCTCGATAACTTCAGTGTGCCTGACACGAAGAAAGCCGTGGAACTCATTGCGGGTCGTTATGAGACCGAGTCGAGTGGGGGTATCACCTTCGATACCATCCGTGACTATGCCGAACAGGGTGTGGACTTTGTGTCGGTGGGTGCCCTCACGCACTCCGTGAAGGGACTGGACATGTCGTTTAAAGCATGCGATTGAAAAAATGAAGAAATGAAAGAATGAAAAAGTTATTGTTATTGTTGATAGCCATTCAATGTTCAATGGTCAATGGTCAATGGTCCATGGCATGTACTAACTTCATCGTGGGCAAGCAGGCCAGTGCGGATGGTTCTGTGTTCGTCACTTATAATGCCGACTCCTATGGTGCTTTCATGCCCCTGTATCATTATCCTGCTGCCAAGCACCAGCCAGGTGACATGCGGAAGGTGTATGAGTGGGATACGAACAAATACTTGGGGGAGATTGCTGAGGTTCCGGAGACATGGAATGTCATTGGCAACACCAACGAATGGCAGGTCACCATCGGGGAGACCACCTTTGGAGGGCGTGAGGAGATGGTGGATTCTACAGGTATCATCGACTACGGTTCCCTGATCTATATCACCCTCCAGCGTGCCAAGACTGCCCGTGAGGCATTACAGATCATGACATCCCTCGTGGAGCAGTACGGCTACTGTTCCGAGGGCGAGACCTTCTCCGTGGCTGACAAGGACGAAGCGTGGATGTTGGAGATGATGGGTTGTGGGCCAGACCGTACCAAGGAGGCAGGGCGCACTGTCTGGGTGGCTGTCCGCATCCCCGATGATGCTATCGCAGCGCATGCCAACCAGAGTCGCATCACGCATTTCCTCGATGGGCGCTATACATCCGTCAAGATGAAAGACCTGTTGAAGAAGTATCCCAATGCTGGTAAGAAACCCGTGCCCAACCTCGTCTGCTATTCAGATAATATAATAAGGTACGCACGCACGATGGGGTGGTTTGACGGCAAGGATGCAGATTTCTCCTATAATGCCGCTTATGCAGAGCCAGATTTCTCGGGGCGTCGTTATTGCGAAGCCCGCGTGTGGAGTTTCTTCAACCGTTTTGCCGATGATTTCTCAGCGTATGTGCCTTATGCTGCCGGTATCGAACAAGATGCCAAGGCCATGCCCCTCTGGATTATCCCCAACAAAAAAGTCACGCTTCAGGATCTGCGTGATGCCATGCGCGACCATTATGAAGGTACTCCCTTCGCTCTTGACACAAAGGGGGATATCGGTGGTGGTATCTTCGAGATGCCCTATCGTCTTTCTCCACTGTCGTTCAAACTCGATGGCAAGGAATATTTCAACGAGCGTCCCATCTCCACCTTCCAGACCGCCTGGTCGTTCATCTCACAGATGCGCAGTACTTTGCCCCGTGAGGTTGGCTGTTGTTTCTGGTTTGGCAATGATGATGGCAACATGGTGGCCTATACGCCGATGTACGCTTGTATGACGCGAGTACCAAAATGTTTCTCCGGTGAGGGGGCAGATGATGTCACCTTCTCGATGGACAATGCCTACTGGGTGTGCAACTGGGTGAGCAACATGGTCTATCCCCGTTATTCCATGATGTTCCCCACCTTGCAGGCTGTGCGCGACTCCCTGGATCAGTCCTACGACCGTCTTCAGCCTCAGATTGAGGTACAGGCACTGGCCCTTGAAGGTGACGCCCGAGTACGATTCCTCACCAATTACAGTTGTCAGAAGGGCGACGAGATGATAGCCCGTTGGCAGCAGTTGGCCTTCCATCTGATTGTGAAGTATAACGACATGGTGGTGAAGCCCACTGACGACAATGGTATGTTTAAGCGCAATAAGTATGGTGTCGGTGAACGCGTCCAGCGCCCTGGCTATCCTGAGAGGTTCGCCCGCGAACTCATTAAGGAGACAGGTGACAAGTTTGCGGTTCCCCAAAAGAAGAAATAAAGAAACGACATAAAACAAGAAAGAGGTGTCCTCGCGGATACCTCTTTCTTTATGAACAAATATTCCTTATTTATGGGATAGGTGATTACTCACCCTTTTCCATCTTTGCTTTCAACTCAGCGAGCACGTCGATGTCGCCCAGTGTAGTGCTGGCAGCCACGTTCTCAATCTTCGGTGTCTCATCCTTCTTGGCGCGTGGAGCAGCCTTCTTGGCAGCAGCGGCAGCCTTCTTCTCCTCACGGGCGGGATCCTCGAAGGTACGGCTGTGAGAGAGGATGATACGCTTGCTGTCCTTGTTGAACTCAATCACCTTGAAGGGCAGTGTCTCACCAGCCTGAGCCTGTGAGCCGTCTTCCTTCTGGAGGTGCTTCGGTGTAGCGAAGCCTTCCACGTTCTCGTCGAGAGCCACCACAGCGCCCTTCTCGAGCAGTTCGGTGATCTTACCCTCGTGGATAGAGCCAACAGTGAACTTCTCCTCGAACACATCCCAAGGATTGTCCTCAAGTTGCTTGTGACCGAGTGAGAGACGACGATTCTCCTTGTCGATGTCGAGCACGATGACCTCGATCTCTGCGCCCACCTGTGTGAACTCTGAGGGGTGCTTCACCTTCTTGGTCCAACTCAGGTCGCTGATGTGGATCAGACCGTCGACACCCTCTTCCAGTTCTACGAATACACCGAAGTTGGTGAAGTTGCGAACCTTGGCAGTGTGCTTGCTGCCCACAGGATACTTGGCCTCGATATTCTCCCAGGGATCCTCGCGGAGTTGCTTGATACCGAGAGACATCTTACGCTCGTCGCGGTCGAGGGTCAGGATGACAGCCTCTACCTCCTCGCCAACCTTCAGGAACTCCTGAGCGCTGCGGAGGTGCTGACTCCAAGACATCTCGCTGACGTGGATCAGACCCTCAACACCGGGCTGAACCTCTACGAATGCACCGTAGTCGGCAATCACGACAACCTTACCCTTCACGTGGTCACCCACCTTGAGGTTAGCATCCAGAGCATCCCAAGGATGCGGTGTGAGTTGCTTCAGACCGAGGGCGATACGACGCTTCTCGTCGTCGAAGTCGAGGATTACGACATTGATCTTCTGGTCGAGTTCCACCACCTTGTGCGGATCGTCTACGCGACCCCAAGAGAGGTCTGTGATGTGGATCAGTCCGTCCACACCGCCGAGGTCGACGAATACACCATAGGTTGTGATATTCTTCACGGTACCCTCCAGGATCTGTCCCTTTTCGAGGCGACCGATAATCTCCTTCTTCTGAGCCTCGAGTTCCTGTTCGATGAGCGCCTTGTGAGACACAACGACATTGCGGAACTCCTGGTTGATCTTCACAATCTTGAACTCCATCGTCTTACCCACGAACTGGTCGTAGTCACGTATGGGATGAACGTCAATCTGGCTTCCGGGCAGGAAGGCCTCGATACCAAACACGTCGACAATCATACCACCCTTGGTACGGCACTTGATGTAGCCCTGAACGATCTCCTCTGCTTCAAGCGCAGCGTTGACACGGTCCCAAGACTTGCTCATGCGAGCCTTCTTGTGAGAGAGAATCAGTTGGCCTTTCTTGTCCTCGGCGCTCTCCACATAAACCTCTACCACGTCACCGATCTTCAGGTCGGGATTGTAGCGGAATTCTGATGCGGGGATGATACCGTCGCTCTTGTAGCCGATGTTCACGACGACCTCTTTCTTGTCGACGCTGATGACCTTACCGTCACACACCTGATGGTCGGCTACCTTGTTCAGGGTCTCGTCGTACGCCTTGTCAAGTTCTTCCTTGCTGACGTTTGTGCTGGTGCCATTCTCGAACTGTTCCCAGTCGAAGTCCTGTAAAGGCTGCACGTTCTTTGTTAATTCTGACATAAAATAAATTCTGTTGCCCCTCGTTTGTTGTCGGGGCGGGGTCTGAACAGACGTTTATCAGACCATCTTTAAAGGGTTAATAATCCATAGGAGCAAGCGCCTGTTCCGGCCCCTATTCCCCCTACGGGGGACTAAATTGAGGTGCAAAGGTACGAATTTAATGAGAAACGAGTCATGAGAAATGAGCAATGACAATTACTTTTATAAAACTTTAACAAAAAGAGGGCAAATTCTCACGAACTTGCCCTCCTTTCATAAAACAATACTGTTTCTACATTATGTTATTTTTTGCGTCGGTCTAACCAGATATTTTTTATTAGACGATGCCCTGAGCCATCATGGCCTTGGCAACCTTCATGAAGCCGGCCACGTTGGCACCCTTCACGTAGTTGATGTAGCCATCCTTCTCAGTACCATACTTCACGCAGTTCTCGTGAATGTCGTTCATGATGCGCTTCAGGTAGTTGTCTACCTCCTCAGCCGTCCAAGACAGGCGCTCAGAGTTCTGTGACATCTCGAGACCAGAAACAGACACACCACCAGCGTTAGAAGCCTTACCAGGAGAGTAGAGCAACTTAGCATCCTGGAAGATCTTGATGGCCTCAGGCAGGGTAGGCATGTTAGCACCTTCGCAAACTGCAATCACACCATTCTTCACCAGAGCGGCAGCCTCGTCGCCGTTGATCTCATTCTGGGTAGCACAAGGCAGTGCGATGTCAGCCTTCTCATACCAGGGGCGCTTGCCCTCAGTATACTTGGCTGTCGGATACTCCTGAACATACTCCTTGATACGTCCACGCTCCACGTTCTTCAACTCCATGATATAGTCGAGTTTAGCACGGTCGATACCATCGGGATCATAGATATAACCGTCGGAGTCAGACATGGTCATGGGGATAGCACCGAGTTGCAGGCACTTCTCGGCAGCATACTGAGCCACGTTACCAGCACCAGAGATCAGCACCTTCTTACCCTTCAACTCGATACCACGTGTGGCGAGCATAGAAGTCAGGAAATAGACCGTACCATAACCGGTAGCCTCAGGACGGATCAGTGAACCACCGAAGGGGATTCCCTTACCTGTGAGCACGCCCTGGAACTGGTGGGTGAGTTTCTTGTACTGTCCGAACAGATAGCCAACCTCACGGCCACCTACGCCGATATCACCAGCGGGAACGTCCTCATCAGGACCAATCACACGATAGAGTTCGTTCATGAATGCCTGGCAGAAGCGCATCACCTCAGCGTCGCTCTTACCACGGGGAGAGAAGTCTGATCCACCCTTGGCACCACCCATCGGCAGTGTGGTCAGTGAGTTCTTGAAGGTCTGTTCGAAGGCGAGGAACTTCAGGATACCCAGGTTCACGCTCTTGTGGTAACGGAGACCGCCTTTGTACGGGCCAATGGCGTTGTTGTGCTGGATACGATAACCCATGTTGGTCTGAACCTTACCCTGGTCGTCAACCCATGTGATACGGAACTCACAAATTCTGTCGGGGATGCACAGACGTTCAATCAGGTTAGCCTTCTCGAACTCGGGGTGCTTGTTGTACTCCTCCTCGATGGTGGGAAGAACTTGAGAAACTGCCTGGATGTACTCCGGCTCATTGGGGAAGCGCTGCTTCAACTGCTCTACAACTTGTGCTGCATTCATAATCTTTTTCCTTTTTTAGTTGTTTGTTATACAATTATTAAAAACTGCGTGCAAAATTACATCAAAAATCTGAAATAGCAAACAATTTATCAGATTTTTCGCGAAATAACTATCTTTTTGTCACTTTATTGACATAAATCAAGGCAAAAGGTCAAAATCCTTTCTTCCCATAAAACACAAAAAAAGGCTGGCATCGGAAGTGATGCCAGCCTTTATAAATATAAATAGGTGTTTACTTGCCTAAAGCATTGAGGCGAGCCTTGATCTTAAAGACATAGGCATCGATGGTGGCGACAGCCACGATATTCACCACGTCGCGCACGCTGGCACCGAAGTCGATGAAGTGGATGGCCTTGTTGAGTCCCATCTGGATGGGGCCAATGATCTCGGCGTCGCTGCCTAACATCTGCAGCATCTTATAGGAGGAGCGGGCAGAGGTGAGGTTGGGGAATACCAGCGTGTTCACCCTTTTATTAAATACGCGTGTGAAGGGATACTGTTCGTCGCGCAACTCATTGTCGAGGGCGAAGCCCAGTTGCATCTCTCCGTCGATGGGCAGGTCGGGATAGAGTTCCTGCATCTTCTCCACGGCCTGGCGCACCTTCTTGGCACCGGAACTGGTAGAGGAACCGAAGTTGGAGTGGCTCACCATACCGATGACAGGCTTCTCGTTGAAGAAGCGCACGGCGGTGGCAGAGAGTTTGGCGATATCGACGAGGGTGTCGGCATCGAGGTTCTCGTTGATCATCGTGTCGGCGATATAGTAGGTGCCCTTCGGGGAGTTGATGATATGCATGGCTCCGAAGTGCTGGTACTCAGGACGGATGCCGATGACCTCCTTGGCCACCTTGATGGTATTCGAGTATTTCGTGTAGAGACCTGTCAGGAAGGCATCGGCCTCGCCTGTCTCCACCATCATCATACCGAAGTAGTTGCGCTCGAACATCTTGTCGTTGGCCTCCTGGAAGGTATAGCCGTCGCGCTGGCGCTTCTCCGTGAGGATGCGGGCATAGCGCTCGCGGCGCTCCTGCTCGGAGGGGTGGCGCAGGTTGACAATCTCGATGCCATCGAGGCTGAGGTCGAGCGAGGCGGCGAGTTTGGCGATTACCTCATCGTTGCCCAGCAGGATGGGCTGGCAGATTCCCTCGGCCTTGGCCTGTACGGCGGCCTTGAGCATGGTGGGGTGGACGGCCTCTGCGAAGACCACGCGCTGCGGATGGGCAGCAGCAGTGGCATAGAGTTTCTGGGTGAGTTTAGTCTCCTGACCCAGCAGCACGGAGAGTGAGTCTTTGTATTCTTCCCAGTCGTCGATCTGCTTGCGGGCCACGCCACTCTCGATGGCAGCCTTTGCCACGGCGGCACTGACCTCGGTGATGAGTCGAGGGTCAACGGGTTTCGGAATGAAGTAGTCGCGTCCGAAGGTGAGGTTGTTCACGTGATAGACATCGTTGACCACGTCGGGCACAGGCTGTTTGGCGAGGTCGGCGATGGCGTGTACGGCAGCGAGTTTCATCTCCTCGTTGATGGCGGTGGCGTGCACGTCGAGGGCTCCGCGGAAGATGTAGGGGAAGCCGATCACATTGTTGATCTGGTTGGGATAGTCGGTACGACCGGTGGACATCAGCACGTCGCCGCGTGCGTCCATCGCATCCTCGTAGGATATCTCAGGCACGGGGTTGGCGAGTGCGAAGATGACGGGATCCTTGGCCATCGACTTGACCATGTCCTTGGTGAGCACGTTGCCCTTGGAGAGTCCCACGAACACGTCGGCATCCTTCACGGCCTCGGCGAGTGTGTGGATGTCGGTGCGGGTGGTGGCGAAGAATTTCTTCTGTTCGTTCAGGTCCTGGCGCTCGGTGGAGATGACGCCCTTGGAGTCGAGCATCACGATGTTTTCCTTCTGGGCTCCGATGGCCATATAGAGTTTGGTACACGAGATGGCGGCAGCACCGGCTCCGTTGACCACAATCTTCACTTTCTTGATGTCCTTGCCGATGACCTCCATCGCGTTTTTCAGTCCGGCGGCTGAGATGATGGCCGTGCCGTGCTGGTCGTCGTGCATCACGGGGATGTCGAGGGTGCGCTTCAGGCGTTCCTCGATGTAGAAGCACTCGGGGGCCTTGATGTCCTCGAGGTTGATGCCGCCGAAGGTGGGTGCGATGCGCTCCACGGCCTCGCAGAACTTCTCGGGGTCTTTCTCATCGACTTCGATGTCGAACACGTCGATGCCGCCGTAGATCTTGAAGAGCAGTCCCTTGCCCTCCATCACGGGTTTGCCGCTCATGGCGCCGATGTCGCCCAGTCCGAGCACGGCGGTACCGTTGGATATCACTGCCACGAGGTTGCCCTTGTCGGTGTACTTGTAGGCGTTGTCGGGGTTTTCCTGAATTTCCAGACAGGGAAAGGCCACGCCTGGCGAGTAGGCTAAACTTAAGTCTGTTTGTGTTCTGTAAGCCTTTGTCGGCTTTACTTCAATCTTTCCTGGCCGTCCACTCTCATGGTACTCGAGTGCTGCCTCTTTTGAAATCTTTACCATACGGATATTATTATATAACTAAACTCACGTTCTCTCAAATCGCGCGCAAAGTTACGAAAAAAGAAGCGAAATACGTCAACTACCGCCGATTTTTTTTCTTTTGCGGTGCCATTCCTATATATATATTAATAAGGTGTACCGGCGAACAGCCGCCACGACCGACCAGTAAATAGGCCGATTTCCCCGCCCCGCCTAATCAGTAAATCAGCCGATTACCCCGCCCCGCCCTTCGGGCACCCCGCCCCTTTGAGGGGCGGGGAGCGGCTGCGACACCGATTCCCCCGAAAGGCGAATGAAAATAATCCCCTCGGCCCAAATTACTGTTTTTTTGCCTGATTTCTTGGTGGTTTGATGAATATTATTTATCTTTGCAACAGATTTCTGAAATCATAAACTAAGATGAATATGAAAAAACTATTGTTTATCCTCATGGCAATGCTCCTGCCGACGCTGGCAAGCGCCGATGAAGGCGGAATGTGTGGTGACAACCTCACATGGAGTTACGGAGAAGCCACAAAAACTCTTGTAATCTCTGGAGAAGGTGCAATGTATGATTATGATTTTTGGGGTCAGAATCCATCACCTTGGACAAAGTATAGTGATGAACTGAATAGGATCGTCCTGGAATCTGGAATAACCAAAATCGGCGACTATGCTTTCTATCATTGCCACAAACTGCCCTCTGTGACCATCCCCGAGAGCGTGACAGAAATTGGTAACTTGGCTTTCTCTGAATGCGGCAGTCTGGCTTCTGTGACCATTCCCAACAGTGTGGCATCCATTGGCGAACAGGCTTTCTATGAATGCAGCAGTCTGACCTCTGCGACCATTGGCAACGGCGTGACGTACATTGGTAAAGAGGCTTTCTATGATTGCTATAACCTGACCTCTTTGACCATTGGCAACAGCGTGACCTCCATCGGTGATGATGCTTTCAATTCTTGCTATGGCCTGACCTCCGTGACCATCCCCGAGAGCGTGACATCCATTGGTAAAGATGCTTTCCGCAATTGCAGTAGCCTGACCTCCGTGACCATCCCCGAGAGCGTGACAGAGATTGGCAATTGGGCTTTCTATGAGTGCGAGGGCCTGACCTCCGTGACCATCCCTAACAGTGTGGCATCTATTAGTGAAGGTGCTTTTGCCAAATGCTACGCCCTGACCTCCGTGACCATCCCCGAGGGCGTGAGGGATATCGGCCATGCCGCTTTCTGGTATTGCACCGGCCTGACCTCTGTGACCATGCCCGAGAGCGTCTTGTCGATCGGCAGCGACGCCTTCTCTGGTTGCAGTAGTTTAGAAACCATTACAATCCCTTCTGCAGTGGAATATATTTATAAAAAGGCATTTGCCAAATGTGAATCACTGAAAGAAGTAATTGCCCAGCCAACGACGCCACCATTTCTCAGTGGCGATGCTTTCACCAACTACGACATAACGCTGAAAGTGCCAGAGTCGGCTCTTGAGGCATATTCCACCACCTCTCCCTGGAGCAATTTCACAAACATCGTGATGATGAAAGATGATACGGCACCAGAAGTGAAGCAAGGCGATGTGAGTGGCGACGGGGAGGTGAATAGTTCTGACCTCGTAGCACTGATAGACATGATGCTTGGCAAGAGTAAGATGAATGATGCTGCCGACGTGAACGGCGACGGAAAAATCGACATTGCCGATATCGTGAAACTAGTGAACATCATGATATATAAATAACAGGCCACTTGACAGACCCGCAAGTGGCCGGCGTCTGCGTAAGCGTAATAAAAAAGGTGCGGCTCAATGGTCGCACCTTTTTAATGACTTTACTGATGCTGGTCGCGCAGCAGGTCATTCACCGTCTTCACGGGGTTGAACGTGCCGAGGGGCACTTCGACGAACACGGTGCTCCAGTCGCTCATCGCGCCGTTCCACAGGCCGGGCAACTCCAGGGCCTTGAGTTCCTTGCCGGCCTTCGACTTCGAGGAAATGAATCCCGTGGTCTTGTCGACGAAGTCGGGCAGGTTGAAGGGCCGGCCCTTGTAGTCCTTGACGGCGCATACCAGGTCGACGGGGTTGAAGTGAGTGCCCTGTGTGAACATCTTCATGTAGGCCTCGTTATTAGTATCGATCTGGCTGCTCTCGAGTATCTGGAGCGATACGGTGCCGTCCTGGTTGTAGGTCAGGAATGGTCCGCCGCCGGGCTCGCCCACGTTCTTCACCACGCCGCACACGCGCATCGGGCGGTTCAACTTGCGGCGCAGGTAGTCGGCATCCACCTTATTATCCTTCGCGTCGGTGCTGAGGCAATCGCTCACGAATTCGGCTATCTCTATCAACTGCGCCTCGCTGGCTCCGCTGTCGAGCATCCTCAGATACTCGAATGCCTGCTTCTGCAGGGTGACGAGAATGCCGGCAATGACCTGCTTCCACTCCACGGTCTCGGGCTTCAGTCGGTCGGGCACCACGTTGTCGATGTTCTTGATGAATATCACGTCGGCCTCAATCTCGTTCAGGTTCTCGATAAGGGCGCCATGGCCTCCCGGGCGGAAGAGCAGCGAGCCGTCGTCGTTACGGAAGGGCGTGTTGTCGGGGTTGGCGGCCACCGTGTCGGTCGAGGGCTTCTGCTCGGAGAAAGTGATGTCGTAACTGATGCCGTACTTCTTGGCGAACGAGTCGGCCTTCTCGGCCACCTTGGCCTTGAAGAGCGCCATGTGCTCGTGCGACACGGTGAAGTGTACGTGTGCCTCGCCATTAGAAGCAGCATAGAGGGCACCTTCTACCAGATGTTCCTCCATCGGCGTACGGGCTCCCTCAGGATACTTGTGGAAGAGCAGCAGGCCCTTCGGCAACTGACCATAGTTCAGACCCTCTTTCTTCAGCATGTTGGCAGCCACGGCTTTGTAGCGGCCCTCGGCGATGAGCGCCTTGATGCCCTTGCCCTCGTTCTTCTGGCAGACAGCGTCGAGCGCGTCGTAGAAGGCGAATTTCTCTATCGAGTCGAAGTACTTCTTCTCGAAGTCGGTGGTCGGCACGTCGTAGTCGGCATCCACGAAGGCAAACATATTCTTGAACATACGGCTGGCGGCACCCGAGGCCGGCACAAACTTCACGATCTTGTTGCCCGCAGCCTTATAGGCGTTCCACGCCTCCTCGTACTGCTTGCGGGCTTGCTCGTCGGGGGCAATGATGTCACGACCGATACTTGCCGCTGCCTCCAGTCTCAAGAATGGGAAACCGGTTTTAAACTCATTCAGTTGATTCTCAATCTGCTCCTGGGTGATACCCTTCTGAGCGATTTGCTTTAAGTCTTGCTGTGATAACATAAATATGGTATTTTAGTTAATTATTGGTGCAAAGATACGAAAAAAGCCCCAGACTACACCGATTATCTGGCGTTTTTTTTGTATTTTTGCACAAAAATATTGAAACGATGGCTGAAAAGTTCACATTTACATACGAAGAGAAGAAAATAATGGCAGCACAGACTGCCGACATCCTGACAGAAGAAATCGGCCTGAAGGGCGACGCAATAGAGGCGGTGAAACTGATTCCCGACATTGAGGCCGGCAACATCACCGTAGAAGAGGTAGAGAAGCAGCATGGAGAATCCGTGGCGCGCATCCTGCGTGGACTGTCGCGCATTCAGCAACTCTACGAAAAGAATCCTGCGGTGGAGAGCGAGAACTTCCGCAACCTCCTCCTGTCGTTCGCAGAAGACATGCGCGTGATCCTGATTATGATTGCCAACCGCGTAAACCTGATGCGACAGATACGCGACACGGATAATCAGGAGGCGAAGATCGAGGTGTCGCAGGAGGCTGCCTATCTCTATGCGCCACTGGCTCACAAACTGGGTCTCTACAAACTGAAGAGCGAACTGGAGGACCTCTCGCTGAAATACATGGAGCACGATGCCTACTACCATATCCGCGAGAAACTCAGTGCCACGAAGGCGGCACGCGATGCATACATCGAGCGCTTCATCAAGCCCGTAGAGGAGAAGGTGAAGGCTGCAGGCATCAAGTGCCACATCAAGGGGCGCACAAAGTCGATACACTCCATCTGGCAGAAGATGAAGAAGCAGAAATGCCCCTTCGAGGGCGTCTACGACCTCTTCGCCATCCGCATCATCATCGACTGCCCACAGGAACAGGAGAAGATGCAGTGCTGGCAGGCCTATTCCATCGTCACCGACATGTACCAGCCCAACCCCAAGCGCCTGCGCGACTGGCTCAGCGTACCGAAGTCGAACGGCTACGAAAGCCTGCACATCACCGTGCTCGGCCCGGAACAGAAATGGGTGGAGGTGCAGATACGCACGGAGCGGATGGACGAGATAGCCGAGCGGGGCGTGGCGGCACACTGGCGCTACAAAGGCGTGAAGGGCGAGAGCGGACTCGACGAGTGGCTCACGGGCATCAGGAATATGCTGGAGCATTCCGAGGGCATGGAGGCGATGGACCAGTTCAAGATGGAACTCTACGAGGATGAGGTCTTCGTATTCACCCCTCGTGGCGACCTCTTCAAGTTTCCCGCCGGCGCTACCGTGCTCGACTTCGCCTACCACATCCACTCGAAGATCGGCAACCAGTGTACGGGAGGGCGTATCAACGGCCGCGTGGTGCCTATCCGCCAGGAACTGAAGAGCGGCGACCAGGTGGAGATACTCACCTCGGCCAACCAGAAGCCCCGCCAGGAGTGGCTGAACATCGTGAAGACCTCACGCGCCAAGTCGAAAATACGCCTGGCACTGAAGGAAACGCAGGTGAAGGACGGCCTCTTCGCCAAGGAGATGCTGGAGCGGAAATTCCGTAACCGCAAGATAGAACAGGACGAGGGCACGATGTTCCACGTCATCAAGAAGATGGGGTTCAAGGAGGTCAGCGAATTCTACAAGCAGATTGCCGACGGTGTGCTCGACACCAATGCCGTCATCGACAAGTTCCTGGAACTGAAAGAGGCGGAGAAAGTCGTCACAGGCGACAATGTGGCCCGCAGCGCCTCAGAGTTCGAACTCGATGAGTCGAAGATTGCCGGACTGAACCAGGCCGTCAACGACGATGTATTGGTGATCGACCGCAACCTGAAAGGACTCGACTACCAACTCGCAAAATGCTGTTCGCCCATCTACGGCGACCCGGTATTCGGCTTCGTCACCATCAGTGGCGGCATCAAGATCCACCGCATGGACTGTCCCAACGCCCCCGAACTGCGCCGTCGCTTCGGCTATCGCATCGTGAAGGCCAAGTGGAGTGGGAAAGGATCGTCGCAGTACAGCATCACCCTCCGCATCATCGGCAACGATGACATCGGCATCGTGAACAATCTGACAAGCATCATCTCCAAGGACGAGAAACTCGTGCTGCGCAGCATCAATATCGACTCACACGACGGACTGTTCAGTGGCACCCTCGTGGTGATGATCAACGACAACACCCGTCTGGAAGCACTCATCAAGAAACTCCGAACAGTACGCGGTGTCAAGCAAGTAGAGCGATTATAAATAATTTAGGGCTCGCAATCACTGCGAACCCCAAACTATAAAACAATCTATTAACCTTTTGACGATGCAAATTTACGGCGAATATCTGAAACCGCCAAATTTATTTTCAGGCCATATCGACGAATCCCTTACTTTTATAGACGAATGCCTCCGCGTTAATAATCTTTAACTGTTCTTCTTGAAAATAAGGGGCGTTTTGCCGTAATTTATGAACATATCGAAGATCTGACGCAGGTCGGAATAGTTCTTTTCGGAATGAGAAAGACTGTTGACATTGAAAAGATACTGAACATGTGCCTTCCCCTCAGACTCGGAGGTGACATAACGGCCATCAAGACCCTTATCGGGGGTAGAGACGATGGTGCTCTGAGGCTTGCTCTCCATCGTATAACCCTCAGGCAGGGTGATGTTGATGACGGTACGCTCCGTTGAGATGCACGGAAACTCTACAGGCATCAATCGCTTGGACGCATTGAAGGGATTGCTCTCCAAGGGCGGGTTCTTGAAGGGACAGAGAGAAATCTTGCCGTCGCTGACATCGCCTTGCAGAGTGAACTCCACTTCCTCCGTGGCTTCAGGGGCAAACTCGTTGATGCCAGCCTTCTCACGATACTGTGCTGCCGCAAGACCTTCATAGCGGGTGGTCTGTTTACCGCTTAGTTTTCCATCGGGGGTGAGGGTGGCAGTAATCACGGTGTTCTTCTGCGAACGCAGGAGTTTCTGGAGGTTCACCCACTGGCTCTTGTTACCCTTCTGTACCAGACGGGCTCTCTCAACCAGCATCACCTCAGGCAATACGTTCAGATACCCGTTCTTCGAAGAGGCATCGAGATAGATATTCCCCCCCGTCGGCATGATGACACCAACGAGGAAGGTGGAGAGTTTACGAATAGAGGGGAAGTTATAGGGCAATAGTCCCAAGTCACGGGTGCGGAGCATCACGGGGGCTGCGTTCAGACCAGCATCGTGGAGCGACTGGATGAGCAGCAAGTTGATATCGGCATTCGAACCCTCGCCCTTTTTCAGGGTCTCGGAGGTTGGCGCAGGACTGAGTTCATACTTGCCGTTCCACTTGACCTTGCCCATCACCAGTTTGTACACGGCAGCCACACGCTCGCGCAGGTCGGCAATCTCTTCTACCTTAGCCGCTTTCAATTCGTTGGCCAGCGGACTATGGTCGTTCAGATGAATGCCCAGATCGTCAGAGTTGAGAATCATCTCGTCGATCTGCTCCCACGTCCTGGCATAGTCCATTTGCGCCGCACCAGGCAGGCGGTACTGCTTCAATTCGGCAGTGATGCCCGCCCAGTGGTCCTGAGCGTTCCACACATAATCGTCTTTCGGCATGGCCATCAGGTCACGGCCTATGTAGACATAATGGTTGGTCTTTACCTGCGTCTGTTTTGCCAGGGGATCGCTATCCAGTTTAAAGCTCAGAGAACCGGCCGTGCAGGTGTACGTCAGGCGCTGGATGCCATGATCCTCGATATTGAAAATCAGGTAGCTGGGAATGTTCATGTCCAACTTGGCATAGACTACAGGAATCTCGCACTGGGCATACCAGTCGCGCAACTGCCAGAACAGCTGGCTATGGATAGTGTACTCATACTCTATCACCGTACCTTCCTTGACGTTGGGGACGGTAAACTCCACCAGATAGTTGTGCTCATCGATCTTTTTCTTGACCATCTCGCTTTTCTTCAAGGAGGTCTTCACCACCTTGCCGCCTTCCATATTAAAGGCCACAGCCTTGAGACTCTCTAAATCCTCGTCGCCTTCAACGGCAAAGACATCCTCAGTCATCGACACGCCCTCACCCTCGAAATAGGAATTGGAACTTCCCCCCGGTTGAGGTAGGCTCTTGGCATTGAGTTTCAGTCCGGTGATATTATTGTTGACAGACATCGCCACCTGATAAGGGATGACGACCTTGGCAAATCGGGTACCACCAGGCTTCAACACCTTGATGCGGCACTTCTCATGATAGTCCACCAGAAAACTACTCGTCTGAACGGTGTATTCCACGTCCGTCAGTCGGCATAGCACCACGGCCTCTGCATCCGGATCCAGACTATATTCCGTCATTTCCATTTCTTCTTTCGTCGGTTTACCGAATTTCATGTTCACGTTTTGCTGCGCTGAGACTGTCAGGGCAAACATCAGGAACAGGATAAAAAGTAATTTCTTGTAGTATTTCATCATAATAAATAATAATGTATATATGTTTAACTTAGTTTCTTATTGCCGGAGTTCCCAGAATGCTACGGCGGCAGCGGCTGCCACATTAAGGGAGTCGACATTGTGCGACATCGGGATGCGTACAACATAATCGGCAGCGATGATGGTGTCCTGAGGGAGACCGTCACCTTCTGTGCCCATGATGATGGCCAGACGACTGATGGTTTTTAGGACAGGCGCATCGAGGGGAATGCTTTTCGGTGTGAGTGCCATGGCCGCTGTACGGAAACCATAATCGTGGAGACTGGTAAGGGGATTGTCAATCCAGGTCCAAGGTACCAGGAAGACGGATCCCATAGACACACGGATGGCCCGACGGTTTAGCGGGTCACAGGAGTTGCGTGTCAGCAGTACCGCATCAATGCCCAATGCTGCTGCACTGCGGAAGATGGCTCCGATATTAGTGGTATCCACAACACCGTCGATGACCACGATGCGATGGGCTCCTTCGCAGATATCACCTACGCTCTTGGGCTTAGGACGACTCATGGCACAAAGTACACCACGTGTCAGCGTGTAGCCTGTCAGGGTGGCCAACACCTGGCGTTCACCAGTGAATACAGGGATGTCGCCGCATTGTCGGATGATATCAGCGGCATCCCCGTTGATGTGCTTCTTTTCACAGAGAAGGGCTGTTGGTACATAGCCAGCCTTAAGCGCCACACGAATAACCTTTGGACTTTCAGCAATGAAGATGCCCTTTTCAGGATCGACCTTGGAACGCAACTGTGCCTCTGTCAGATGACTGAACACCGCAGCCCCAGGATGATTAAGGTCGTGTAGTTCAATGACAGGCATTATTTCAATCTTTTATCGTATGAACGTTAGAAGAGGATGGTGCTCAACAGGTACGCCACGATGGTAGAAGTGAACACACAGATAAGACCTGGCATCATAAAGGAGTGGTTCAGCAGGTATTTGCCGATGACCGTCGTACCAGAGCGGTCAAAGTTCACTGTGGCGATATCCGAGGGATAGTTGGGAATAAAGAAATATCCATAGACACTCGGAAGAACACCGAGCAACACAGGACCAGCAATACCGAGTGAGTAGGCCAATGGCAACATCGATACCACCACGGCTCCTTGTGAATTGATGAGCACAGACACCATAAAGAATACAAGCGCTATCGACCAGGGATAATCTTTCACGATGCCTTCGAGCATAGCCTGGATCTCTGGCATATAATTAGAGAAATACGTGTCAGCCATCCAGGCGATACCATAGATGGCAACGACGGCCACCATACCCGACTGCCACACAGGTCCGGCAACGGCCTTTTTGGGCTGAGCCTTGCAGAAAAGGATCATCAGGGCAGCGGCTGCAATCATCACAATCTGGATGACGAGGTTCATCTTCAACGGCTTACCGTCCCAAGCGGGTAGGGCACTCTGGAAAATGGCGAAGAAGACGATGACGGCAAGGGCACCAAGGAAGACAAATACAGCGTTCTTGGCTGACTGTGGAATTTCCTTGTCGAGCGTTGTTGCCCCTGAACCATAGATATACTCGCGCTGCACAGGGTCGGAAATCTTTTTCTGGAAATCAGGATCCTTGTCCAAATCGAGTCCGCGATGATAGGAGGCTGCCGCCGCTGCCATCAGTCCACACAGACAGGCTGGAATCGAAATCATCAACACGCCAGGTATCGAGATGTTAAAACCATTCTCATTTGAGATGGTGACAAAGGCCACAACGGCAGCAGCGATGGGGGAGCATGTAATACCCACCTGTGAGGCAATGGAGGCCACACCACAGGGGCGTTCGGGACGGATTCCTTTCTTTAATGCGATATCGCAAATGATTGGCATTAAGGTATATACAACATGACCAGTTCCCACCAAGACAGTCAGAAAGAAAGTTGTCAGAGGTGCCAGGAAAGTGATACGATCTGGATGTTTGCGCAGCATCTTCTCCGCAATCTGGATGAGCCAGTCCATACCACCAGAGGCCTGCATAATACCAGCGCAAGTCACTGCCGCTATGATAATATAAATCACATCCGTCGGAGGTGTACCGGGTTTGAGTGAGAAACAAAAGACAAGAATAGCGAGACCGATACCGGAAATCGCACCAAGGGCCAGAGAACCGTAACGTGAACCTACCCATAACGCTCCTAACACAATGCAGAGTTGCAAAATCATTAATGCCATACTGATTTATAAATTAGTTATTGAATATCCATAAACATACACTAGGCTGCAAAGATACATATTTTTTTTGATAAAACGAACTTTTTGAAAGGAAATTAAATTGAAAATCTTAAAATTGCTTATTTCCTTTGTCGGCTCAGATAATTTTACTACCTTTGCACGCTAAATAAGAAAAGTAGAAATAAAAGGTAATCTATGGCTAAGAAATTTGCTGAACATAACGGGTTGAATCTGACCCAAGTGAATGATGATATTTTGAAAATGTGGCAGGAGAATAACATCTTCTGGCGTTCAATAGAAGAGCGGGAAGGCTGTCCCCAGTTTGTTTTCTATGAGGGTCCCCCTTCTGCCAACGGTCATCCCGGAATCCATCACGTGCTGGCACGTACCATCAAGGACACCTTCAACCGCTATAAGACGATGAAGGGCTATCAGGTGAAGCGTAAGGCCGGTTGGGACACCCACGGCCTGCCTGTGGAACTAGGTGTGGAGAAAGAACTCGGTATCACCAAGGCCGATATCGACAATAAGGAGAGCGAGAAATACATCTCAACAGAGGACTATAACAAGAAATGTCGTGAGAACGTGATGATGTTCACCCAGGAATGGCGTGACCTGACTGAGAAGATGGGCTACTTTGTAGACCTCGACAATCCGTATATCACATACGACAACAAATACATTGAGACGCTATGGTGGTTGTTGAAACAGTTCTACAACAAGGGACTGCTCTACAAGGGCTACACCATCCAGCCATATTCTCCGGCAGCAGGAACAGGACTGAGTTCACACGAGTTGAATCAGCCCGGCTGTTACAGGGATGTCAAAGACACCACTTGTACGGCACAGTTTAAGATGAAGAACCCGAAACCTGAGATGGCAGAGTGGGGGACACCCTATTTCCTGGCCTGGACGACAACACCATGGACGCTTGCAGCCAACTCGGCCCTCTGCGTAGGTCCGAAGATTGACTATGTGGCTGTTCAAACCTATAATCCCTATACTGCAGAGAAGATCACCGTGGTGATGGCCGAAGCACGTCTGAATGCCTATCTGGCTCCCGAGGGTGAGATTACTGACGGCGGTGAAATGCCTGAATATAACAAAGGTGAGAAATTCATTCCCTATCGTATCGTAGGTCGCTACAAGGGACCCGATCTCGTCGGCATGGAATATGAGCAGTTGATGCCCGCCATCAAACCGATGGGTGATGCCTTCAAGGTGATTCCCGGTGATTATGTGACGACAGAAGATGGTACGGGTATCGTTCATATCGCACCCAACTTTGGTGCTGATGATGCCTTCGTAGCCAAGAAGGCCGGTATCTGTCCGATTGTACTGATTGACAAGAAGGGTGCAGAACGTCCAGTGGTAGACCTACAGGGTAAATATTTCCTGCCTGAAGATCTCGATGCTGACTTTGTGGCCAAGTATGTGAACCTTGACGAGTGGAATAAGTTTGCAGGCCGCTATGTGAAGAATGCTTATGATGAGACTTTGACGGATAAGGACGAGACACTCGATATCTCCATTTGTATGGATCTGAAAGCCCAAAACAAGGCTTTCCGTATTGAGAAGCACGTACACAACTATCCCCACTGTTGGCGTACAGACAAACCTGTGCTGTATTATCCGCTTGACTCATGGTTTATCAAGAGTACTGCCAAGAAAGACCGTATGTTCGAACTCAACAAGACCATCAACTGGCAACCTGAATCAACAGGTACAGGACGCTTCGGCAACTGGTTGGAGAACCTGAACGACTGGAACCTCTCCCGTTCCCGTTTCTGGGGAACGCCACTGCCTATCTGGCGCGATGAGGATGGTAAGGAAATCTGCATCGGTAGTGTGGAGGAACTCTATAACGAGATCGAGAAGGCTGTGAAGGCTGGTGTGATGAAGAGTAATCCGTTGAAGGATAATGGCTTTGTGCTCGGCGATATGAGCAAGGAAAACTATGACAAGATTGATTTGCATCGTCCGTATGTAGACCATATCGTACTCGTCAGTGAGAGTGGCAAGCCGATGAAGCGTGAGACAGATCTGATTGATGTCTGGTTCGACTCCGGTTCGATGCCATACGCCCAGATTCACTATCCATTCGAGAATAAGGATCTGATTGACAAGGGTATTGCCTTCCCCTGTGACTTTATCAACGAAGGTGTAGATCAGACCCGTGGCTGGTTCTTTACATTGCATGCCATCGCCACGATGATCTTCGACTCTGTGGCTTTCAAGAACGTGATCTCCTCCGGTCTCGTGCTTGATGCGAAAGGCAATAAGATGTCAAAGCATGTAGGCAACGTGGTGAATCCCTTCGATATGATTGGGAAATACGGTTCTGATGCTGTTCGTCTGTATATGATGACCAACTCAGAGCCTTGGGACAATTTGAAATTCGACCCAGAAGGCGTGGACGAGGTGCGCCGTAAGTTCTTTGGCACCTTATATAATACATATAGTTTCTTTGCCTTGTATGCCAATGTGGATGGCTGGACTCCAAATTATCCTGGTACACCGGCAATTACGGAAAGACCGGAGATAGACCGTTGGATACTCTCCTGCCTGAACACATTGATCAAGGGTGTGGAGGCTGAGTTGGATGGTTATGACCCAACTCGCGCCGGTCGACTGATTGATGCCTTTGTCAATGATGATCTTTCCAACTGGTACGTGCGCCTGAACCGTAAGCGTTTCTGGGGCAAAGAGATGGGTGCAGACAAACTCTCTGCCTATCAGACGCTCTATACCTGTCTGATGACAGTTGCTAAGTTGCTGGCGCCGTTTGCACCTTTCTATGCAGACCAGTTGTATAAGGACTTAGGTGGTAAACTTGACTCAGTCCATCTGGATAAGTTCCCTGTGGCAGATGATAGTTGGATTAACAAAGATCTGGAAGCACGTATGCAGATGGCCCAGAAGATTACCTCGATGGTTCTCGCCCTGCGTCGCAAGGTGAACATCAAGGTTCGTCAGCCGTTACAGGCCATTATGATTCCGGCCATTGATGTTGAGCAGAAAAAACACATCGAGGCAGTGAAGGATCTGATTATGAACGAGGTGAACGTGAAGGAACTCCGTTTCGTGGAGGGTGCTGGCGTTCTCGTGAAGAAGGTGAAATGTAACTTCCGTACGATGGGAAAGAAGTTCGGTAAACTGATGAAAGGTGTTGCAGCCGCTATGGACCAACTTTCACAGGAACAGATTGCTGCACTCGAACAGCAAGGCACCATCGGTATCGAGGTCGAGGGACAACAGTTGACAGTAGAAGCCGTTGATGTGGAAATCATCTCGGAGGACATCCCTGGTTGGCTGGTTGCCAATGACGGCAATCTTACCGTTGCCCTTGAAGTAGAACTGAACGAGGAGTTGAAGGATGAGGGAATGGCCCGTGAACTCATCAACCGCATCCAGAATATCCGTAAGGAAAGTGGTTTGGAGATCACCGACAGAATCCACATTACGATTGCACCAAATGCAGAGGTGGAAAAGAGCGTTGCCCATTTTGGCGAGTATATCAAGACACAAGTATTGGCCGATGATCTCAACATCAAGTTGAATGACGGACAAGAGGTTGACTTCGACGACTTCAAACTGAATATCAAAGTAGAAAAAGTATAACTATCAATAACTTTACAATTATGGCAGAAAAGACACGTTATTCTGATGAGGAACTGGAAGAGTTCCGTCAGATCATCAATGAGAAAATGGCCTTGGCCAAGCGCGACTACGACCAGATGATGCGCGTTCTGATGAATGAGGATTCCAACGATGTGGATGACACCTCACCTACCTACAAGGCATTGGAAGAGGGAAGTACCACCCAGTCGAAAGAAGAAATCATCAGCATGGCTGCCCGACAGCAGAAATTCATCCAGGGATTAAAGGCTGCCCTTGTCCGTATCGAGAATAAGACATACGGTATTGACCGTATCACAGGTGAACTGATTCCGAAGGAACGTCTTCGTGCTGTGCCTCATGCCACATTGAGTGTCCAGTCGAAGATGAATCAAAAGAAAGAGAAGTGAGCCTGTTAAAGAAGGTCTTCACGAATGGCAGACTAGTAGTCATTGTGGTGGCTGTTATCCTGTTGGTCGACCAAGTTATTAAGATTTGGGTTAAGACCAATATGTGCCTGCACGAGTCCATTCGCATCACGAGTTGGTTCTACATCAACTATATCGAGAATATGGGAATGGCCTTCGGTATGCATCTTGGCAGTAAGGTCGTACTTTCTGTCTTCCGGCTTGTGGCCATTGCCGTATTAGTCTATTATACCTGGAAACAGGTTAAAGACCATGCACGTACGAGTTACGTGCTGTGTCTGTCAATGATTCTCGGCGGTGCCATAGGCAACTTGGTAGACTGTATGTTCTATGGTCTTTGTTTTGCAGGCTCATCAGAATACTATACCTCATATTTCGTGCCTTTCGGCACAGGCTATGCACCCTTCCTGATGGGAAAGGTGGTAGATATGTTCTATTTTCCACTGATTGAGACGGAGTGGCCCGACTGGATGCCAATCATCGGAGGTAACCATTTCGTCTTCTTCAGTCCTGTATTCAATTTTGCAGATACATGCATCAGTGTAGGTGTTGTACTATTGTTATTGTTTTTCAGAAAAGAGATCAGTGAGATCACGTTTAAACAAGAAGCAAAAGAAGAAACATGATGCGGGGAAAGATCATACATATTATATATATAGGTATAGTATTGATTCTGCCGTCAGCCTGTAAGCCGGGAGTGCCGAGTGAATTTATCCAGCCAGACGATATGGAGGATATCCTTTACGACTACTATGTGTCACAGGGAATCGCTTCTATCCCAAGCGTCAATTCTGGGGATGAGGATTATAAACGTGACTTGTATTTCAATGCCGTTTTGAAGAAACATCATGTGACGAGGGCTGACTTCGACTCTTCGCTTGTGTACTATTATACTCGTGCGGATCATTTCGTGGAGATATGCCACAATGTTCAGGATCGTCTGAGTCAGGATGCCCTTGACCTTGGTGCTTCGGAAGGAGAAGTGGAACGCTACACGACACACAGTCTCACAGGTGACACTGCCAATGTGTGGGAAGGAAGTCGTTGTATCATGCTAATACCTTATGCCCCCTATAATCGTTTTCAGTTTGTACAGAAGGCAGACACCTCATATCATAAAGGCGATCATTTTATTCTGGCATTCAGAAGCAACTATTTATATCAGAGTGGAGCGAAAGATGCAATCGTCTATATCGCACTTAAATATGAGAACGACAGTATTGTTTCCAAAGTGACCCGTTTCTCCGTGAGTGGAGACACCCAACTGAGATTCGATGCCTGCGACCTGAAAGTGAAGGAAGTGATGGGCTATTTTTATCTGGGAGCGGGCAATGAAAAGAATACGGAACTCAAATTGCTATTCCTGACAGATATAAACTTTATCCGTTTCCATAAACAAGAGACAGACAAATCCATGAAGCCTGCAAATGAGGTGATAAAGGCTGACACGACGAAGACCATTCCGGACTCCGTGATGAAACGGCAACGCCACCAATTCGGGGTAAAGCCCGTTTCGAGATAGAACAATGATTATAAACTAATAAAACCATAGAGATATGAATCTGAAAATCCGTCTGGCATTGATGAACTTCTTGGAGTTCGCCGTTTGGGGTGCATACCTTACATGCATGGGTAATTATCTCGGGGCTGCAGGCCTCGGTGACCAGATTGCCTGGTTTTATGCCATCCAGGGTATTGTCAGTCTCTTCATGCCTACGCTGATGGGTATCGTGGCAGACAGATACATCCAGCCCCAGCGACTGTTGGGTCTCTGCCATCTTGCAGCAGGCACCTTTATGTTTGGCTGCTGGTGGTTGGGTAAAGAGGCCGGTGTCGGACAGGAACTGACAGAGAAATCGATATTCATTCTATTTTACACCCTGAGTGTGGCTTTCTATATGCCAACAATAGCCCTGGCAAATACGACCGCCTTTACCATATTGAAAAACAATGGCTATGATACCGTGAAGGATTTCCCGCCGATTCGTGTGTTGGGAACCGTTGGCTTCATCGTGACGATGTGGTTTGTCAACTGCGCCGTATGGCTTGTAGAGAGTTCTTCCTGGGATGGCATCACCTTTACATTGACATTTGCTGAAAATCCACATAAGTTCCAGTATACTTATATGCAGTTCTTTGTCTCTGGATTGCTGAGCATCATCCTGTTCCTCTATTGTTTCACCTTGCCAGAGTGTAAACTGACGAAGAAAGATCAGAAGGTATCCTTGGCAGAGAGTTTTGGCTTGAATGCATTCAAACTATTCAAAACTCGGAAGATGGCTATGTTCTTTATTTTCTCGGCCCTATTAGGCATGTGCTTACAAGTCACAAACGGATATGCCGGACCGTTCATCACCAGTTTCAAAGGTAGTACCGACCCCGTTGTCGCATCATCCTTTGCTGCAAACAATGCAACGTTGCTTACTTCTATTAGTCAGATAAGTGAGGCACTCTGTATTCTGATGATTCCTTTTTTTCTAAAGCGTTATGGTATTAAGATAGTCATGCTGATGTCATTATTTGCCTGGGTCTTCCGTTTTGGATTATTTGGTATTGGCGACCCGACTATGCCAGGCGTGTTATTCTTCATCTTGTCCTGTATCGTCTATGGTGTTGCTTTCGACTTCTTCAATGTCTCAGGTGGTATCTTTGTCGATCAAGAGTGTGAGCCTTCTGTTAAGGCATCTGCCCAAGGTCTGTTTATGATGATGACCAATGGTGTAGGAGCCACTGTGGGAACCTTGGTTGCTGGTGAGATCGTGAACTATTATTGTTCTTGGCAAGACGGGTTCCTGCAAGGTGACTGGACCACCTGTTGGTTTATCTTTGCCACCTTCGCCATAGTGGTTGGTGTGACGTTTGCCCTTGTATTCAAACCTGATCAGAAATAGCAAGTCGTATGAAAGAAGTAAGGTTTTTCTATGTGCCCGATGCCCAGCAGCAGACGGAACTGCCGCCTGACGAAGCCATGCATGCCATGCGTGTCCTTCGGTTGAAGGGTGGGGATGAGTTATTCCTGATGGATGGCAAGGGTAACTACTACAAGGCCGTAGTTACGATAGCAGCCACACACCATTGCTATTATGAGATTAAAGAATGCCTGCCTCAGAAGCCTCAATGGAAAGGACACCGGCATCTTGTCATCGCCCCCACGAAAATGTTGGACCGCATTGAGTGGATGACAGAGAAAGCAACGGAAATAGGCGTTGATGAGATATCATTTATCAACTGTCAATTTTCAGAAAGGAGATTGTTGAAGACAACCCGACTTGAAAAAATCGCTGTTTCCGCCGTTAAACAGAGTCACAAGGCCTGGAAGCCTGTACTCAATGAGATGGAACTACTGAAACGGTTTCTTGAACTGCCAAGAAATGGAAAGAAGTATATTGCCCATTGTTATCATGAAATACCTCGTACCTACCTCTTCGATGAATTACAGAAAAATGAAGATGATGAGGAGGTTACTGTGCTGATAGGTCCTGAGGGCGATTTCAGTCTTGAAGAAGTAAAGGATTGTATGGAAAAAGGTTATCAAAGCGTCCATTTAGGAGAAAGTCGACTACGCACGGAAACAGCCGGACTTGCTGCCGTCATGATGATGCAATTGGCTAAGAAATAAATCAAATAAACAAACTAAGGATATGACTGACGAAAAAATTATGTCAACCATCAAACCTGATGGTGAGTACTGGCAACCGGAAATTGAAACCATGCCAAGAGAGCAACTGGAACAGTTGCAGGTGAAGAAATTGAAGAAGAGCATCGACATTGCCCTGAATTCTCCTTTCTACAAGAAGCGTCTGGGCAATCTCGGTATCACAAGCGATTCCATCAATTCACTTGCCGACCTTCACAAGATTCCCTTCACGACCAAGCAGGATCTGCGTGACAACTATCCCTACGGACTGGTATGCCGTAGTTTGGACGATGCCGTTCGTATCCACTCTACTAGTGGTACAACGGGAAATCCCTGTGTCGTTGTTTATTCCGAACACGACATCTGTTCGTGGGCCAATATGATTGCCCGTAATCTCTATATGGTCGGTTGTCGTAAAAGTGATGTGTTCCAGAACTCCAGTGGTTATGGAATGTTCACTGGTGGTCTTGGATTCCAGTATGGTTCTGAGTGGTTAGGTGCTATGACCGTTCCTGCTGCAGCAGGTAACTCCAAGCGTCAGATTAAGTTTATCAAGGATTTCGGTACCACCTGTCTCCATGCCATTCCGTCCTACGCTATACGCTTGGCAGAGGTGTTCAAGGAGGAGGGGGTTGATCCTGCAACTACGAAGTTGCGTACTCTCTGCATCGGTGCCGAGCCTCATACAGAGGAACAGCGTCGCCGCATCGAGCGCATGTTGGGTGTGAAAGCATACAATTCATTCGGCATGACCGAGATGAATGGTCCAGGTGTCGCCTTTGAGTGTAAGTATCAGGAAGGTATGCATCTCTGGGAAGATAACTATATCGTAGAGATTGTAGACCCCGACACACTTGAACCGGTGCCTGATGGTGAAACGGGTGAGATGGTGCTCACCACGCTCGACCGCGATATGATGCCTATATTAAGGTATCGCACACGTGACCTGACCCGTATCATAGCCGAACCATGTAAGTGCGGACGCACGCATCGTCGTATCGACCGTATCAAGGGACGTACAGACGACATGTTCATCATCAAGGGTGTCAATGTCTTCCCAATGCAGGTGGAGAAGATTCTCGTGCAGTATCCTGGTCTTGGCAGCAACTATCTCATCACTCTTGAAACCATTGACGATAATGATGTGATGACAGTTGAGGTTGAGATCGAAGGTCTTGAGTCTGACATCTATCCCGAAATCCAGAATATGACGAAGGACATCCAGCGTGCCCTGAAGGATGAAATACTGCTGACACCGCGTGTAAAACTCGTTAAGAAAGGCTCTCTTCCTCAGAGCGAAGGCAAGGCCGTGCGTGTCCATGATCTCCGCAACAACAAATAGAGTAGGGGGATGTTATTGGACAAGATGATTCATAAGACTCTATTGACAGTCATTCTGTTTTGCGGAATGACTGTCATGTGTCATGCTCAGATAAAAATCTCAGACCTATTTCGTGAGATGCCGGATTCGCTCCTACCTGTACTATCTGAAAACAACCGTTTGGATATGATAGACTTTATGGCATCCGGAATGAAGGCTGAAGTATCGAATAGGCTAGGGGGGAGGAGTGAGATGACCATGTTGACGGATGACAGTCTGCGTGTTAAGGTGAGTGATGCACTGACAGTTACACTTTTACTTATCACACCTTCGGATTCCATTGAAAATGACAACAAGATCATCTGTTTTATTCGGACATATGGCACAGACGAGTTTATGCTTCAATCTGTCACGTCTTTCTATACCATTCAATGGAATCTGATGGATCAGACACCACCTCTCAATAATGAAGATTCCCAGCGGATTCATGCACTAGATATGCAAACAATTCATAATTGGGAGCGTAGTATTCTAAAAAAAGACTAAAAACAACACAATCATATTGCAAATTATACGAATGTGTTAAATAATTCGTATATTTGCGGAGTGTTTTTCATGGTATTAGATTATTAAGGTTAAAAAGAAAATCGGATGTCGTGAGACATCCAATTTTCTGAGCCAGTTGAAAATCAATAGTAGACTGGTTTCGGAAAGGGAACTTGGGAAAGTTTCCTTTTCTTTTTGTATTTAATAACTTCTGGCAATGATGACTCTTGCCTTTGAAGGCTTCCCGCTGACCATATCGATGCCAGATGTCTGTTCCACGCCGAAGGGCACGCAACGGATGGTTGCCTGTGTCTCTTCCTTTATCTGTGCCTCGGTCTCGGCAGTACCGTCCCAGTGGCAGAGGAAGAATCCACCGTCCTTCACACGTTCCTTAAATTCCTCGTAGTTGTCGCATTCGTAGATATGGGCATCACGATAGTTCTTTGCCTTTTGGAAGATATTATCCTGAATGTCGCCCAACAATTGCTCGACATAGGCCACAATGCCATCGATGGGGCGTGTTTCTTTTTCTAATGTATCACGGCGCATCACCTCAATGGTACCGTTTTCCAAGTCACGGGCACCCAGTACAAGACGTACGGGAACACCCTTCAACTCATAGTCGGCAAACTTGAAGCCTGGGCGCTTATTGTCGGCATCGTCAAACTTCACGGTGATGCCCTTTTGGCGCAGTTGTTCGATAATGGGCTGTACCTCCTTGTTTACCAATTCCATCTGCTCGGGTTTGGTAGCGATGGGGATGATGACCACTTGCAGTGGTGCCAGTCTTGGAGGCAGCACCAGACCGTTGTCATCTGAATGGGTCATAATCAATGCACCGATGAGTCGGGTAGAGACACCCCATGAAGTGGCCCAAACGTATTCTGGTTTATTGTCTTTATTCAAGTATGTCACCTCAAAAGCCTTGGCAAAATTCTGTCCAAGGAAGTGGGAGGTACCCGACTGCAAGGCCTTACCGTCCTGCATCATAGCCTCGATAGTATATGTGTCGAGGGCTCCGGCAAAACGCTCTGTCTCACTCTTTACGCCCTGAACAACGGGAACAGCCATCCATTCCTCGGCAAATTTGGCATAGACCTTCAACATCTTCTGTGCTTCCTCTTCGGCCTCTTCACGGGTGGCATGAGCAGTGTGACCTTCCTGCCACAGGAACTCCGAGGTACGCAGGAAAGGACGAGTACGCATTTCCCAGCGCATCACGTTACACCATTGGTTGCACATCAGGGGCAGGTCACGCCAGGAGTGAATCCAGTTCTTATAAGTATTCCAGATAATCGTCTCTGAAGTAGGGCGTACGATGAGTTCTTCTTCCAGTTTGGCAGTCGGATCAACTTCCACACCACTTTTATCTTCTTTGGCACGTAGGCGATAATGCGTGACAACAGCACATTCCTTGGCAAATCCTTCCACATGTTCCGCCTCGCGACTCAGGAACGATTTGGGAATCAGTAGGGGGAAATAGGCATTCTGTGCCCCCGTCTCCTTAAACATCTTATCCAATTGCTGCTGCATCTTTTCCCAGATGGCATAGCCATAGGGCTTGATAACCATGCATCCACGTACAGCACTCTGCTCGGCCAAGTCAGCCTTTACAACGAGATCGTTGAACCACTGGCTGTAATTATCAGCCCTTTTCGTCAATTCTTTTAGTTCTTTTGCCATGTTATTTACCTCTAAATTTCAATTTGCGTGCAAAATTACATAAAAAATATGAATTCTGCGTTATGAATTATGAATAAATTCGTATCTTTGCACCATATAAATCAATAATTCATTGTGTTTAACATTAAAAAAAGGAGAAATTATGAAAAGTTTAAAGACTATTGCCATTGCTCTTTGCGCAGCAATTACTTTGGCAGGATGTACAATGAGTAACACGGCAAAAGGTACTGCCATCGGTGCTGGTGGTGGTGCTGCTTTAGGTGCTATTATCGGTCACATTGCAGGTAACGCAGCCGTTGGTGCTGCTATTGGTGGCGCTGTTGGTGCTGGTGCTGGTGCTATTATCGGTCACAAGATGGATAAAGCCAAGAAGGAGGCTGAAGCCGTGAAGAATGCACAGGTTGAGAGTATCAAGGATGCCAATGGTTTAGATGCAGTGAAGGTGACATTCGACTCTGGTATTCTTTTCACAACAGGTAGTTCTACACTGAGTTCAACTGCAAAGAATTCACTCTCTCAGTTTGCTGGTGTCTTGAAGAGCAATTCCGACTGCGATGTTGCCGTTCAGGGTTATACAGACAATGCCGGATGGAAGAATTCCACTGCTGAGCAGAGTGCCCAGAAGAACCTCGACCTTTCACAGAAGCGTGCAGAGTCTGTAACCAGTTATCTTCTGTCTCTTGGTGTTCCTTCATCACAGATCCGCAGTACCACAGGATTTGGCGAGTCTAATCCTGTCGCTGACAACTCAACTGCAGCAGGTAAGGCCCAGAACCGCCGTGTGGAGGTTTATATGTATGCTTCAAAGGCTATGATTCAGGAGGCTGAACAACAGGCCAGGTAAATTCTTGAGATACATTATTAGTAATGGGTAATTAGCGAACAGCCATATTACTCATTACTATTTTTTTCTCTATGAAAACCCTACGAAAAATTATCCGCTGGTTCCTTGCAATTTTCTTTGCATCCACAATTCTTTCTGTGGTGGCATACCGTTTTATTCCCGTCTGGTTTACACCGCTGATGTTTATCCGATGTACGCAGCAGTTAAGTGAAGGGAAAGAGTTGAAACTCTCTCATCATTGGGTGTCTATGGACTATATCAGTCCGTCGATGCCTGTAGCAGTCATTGCCAGCGAGGATGCCAATTTCCTAAAACATCATGGTTTTGACTATAAGGCTATCGAACATGCAGCCAAACGTAATCTGGAACATCCTGAGAAGAAGAAACTTGGTGCATCGACCATTTCTCAACAGACAGCAAAGAATGTCTTCCTATGGCCGGGACGTTCCTGGGTACGTAAGGGCTTCGAGGTATATTTTACAACGCTTATTGAACTCTTGTGGTCTAAACAACGTATCATGGAAGTCTATCTGAATAGTATCGAGATGGGCGATGGCATTTATGGCGTAGATGCTGTAGCAGCCGAACACTTCCAAACTGATGCCAAGCATCTGAGTCGTGAACAATGTGCGCTTATTGCAGCGACCTTACCAAACCCTCGGAAATTTTCAAGCAAACATCCATCTGACTACATGTTGAAACGCCAGTCTCGTATTTTAAAGGAGATGAAATTTGTACCGGCATTTCCTAAGTAGGGGATTCTATTCCATTTTCTCTTATTTATCATAATCGCGATTCCTACCAAAAAGTAATATCTTGCAATTCCTACCAGATATCACGATCCTCCAATACTTTGAATTTTGCGCGTTTTTGTCTGAGTGTTTCCAAATTCAACGAAAATGAAACGGCCTGTGGCATATCAGGCTTACATTGTGTGAGCGTTTTTCCGATGGGACTCAGAATACAACTGCAACCACGGTAATGCGAATAATCGTCATCGCCAACACGATTGACCGCTACTAGATATGACATATTTTCAATCGCACGGGCACGTGTCAAGATATGAAAGACATTCTGGCGCGATTCCGGCCAGTTGGCCACACAGACAATCAAATCGTATTGAAGGTCATGCGCATATCGACTCCATACAGGGAAGCGAAGATCATAGCATGTTAAGAGAAGAATGCGGAAACCTTCATATTCTACAATCGTATGAGTCTCACCTGCCTTGTAATAATGGTTTTCACCACCATAGGTAAACAAATGGTGTTTATCATAATATTGCACTGTCCCATCCCTTCCATTCACAAAATACAGACGATTACGATAACTTCCTTCTGCTGTATGGATGGCGAGACTGCCACAAATGGCACAATTATGCTGTTGGGCCATGCGTTTCATCCATGCCAGTGAGATACTATTATTTTCGTCTTCGGCCAATCCTTCTGGTTCGGTAGCGAAGCCAGTACTCCACATTTCCGGGAGGACATACATATCGTTCCCAAGATGCGACAACAGCAGATTCTCTGCCTGCTTTATGTTCTCTTTGGGATTACCCCATAGAATGTCTGTTTGTAGAATGGTTATATTCATATAGAAAGATATTATCTCAAGTAAAAATCCTTGGTCAGATGATGATACCAATCGGTTCTCTGTCCTGGAAGGATTTCAAGCGTCTCGACTGTAGAAACAACAAGAGCAACAGGCTGTTTCCGGAACTCCATCAGACAACGTTTCGGTGTTTTCTTTGGCGTGGTTTTGATGGCACACTCTTTTGACAGGATAAGTCCTGCAAGAGCGGCTTCCGACAACAGTTGAGAACGATAGTCAACAGGTACGACTACCGAAAACAATCCATCGTCTTTCAGGAGTCTTTTGACGGACTGCATGAGTGTCTTGTAGGTAAGCGAGCCAGTATGTCTTGCCAAAGAACGAGAAGCATCAGGACAGGTAAGTGAATCCACGAAAAAAGGTGGATTACAGACAATTGCATCAAATGGTTCTACTGAATAATCAGAAATGTCTTCCTGTATGATGCTGACCCGACTGGCAAATGGAGAATCCGCTGCATTGGCAACCGCCTGTGAAACGGCTTCACCGTCAATATCGATACCTATAACCTCTGACTCGGGATACCGTTGTGCCATCATCAGCGCAATCAGTCCCGTGCCTGTGCCGATATCCAGAATACGACAGTCACCAGTACGTGCCGATGCCCACGCACCGAGCAGCGTCCCGTCAGTACCCACCTTCATGGCGCAGCATTCCTGATGAATCGTGAACTGCTTGAATTCAAAATGTCCTTTTGCCATTTTCAGTGACAAAGGTAGTGTAATTTATATGAAATACCAAATTTTAAGAAAAAGAATTCTCAATTCTCAATTATATTTAGTACCTTTGCAGCCGAATTAGGTAATTAGACAACGAAGTAAGAAGAAAAATAACGAAATGAGTAATATTGGTAAGAACTCCGCATTTCAGATGATTGCAGATGTCAGCGGAGAATTTCAAGATTTAATCAATGTAGAAACGCCCCCCACAGTCCCCATATTAGCAGTACGCAACCTTGTACTCTTCCCGGGTGTCCTCTCCCCTATCCTCATCGGACGTGATTCCAGCAAGAATCTTGTTCAGAAGGCAGAGAAGAAAGGGCTCGTCATCGGAGTGGTGTGCCAGTTGGATCCAGAGACAGATATCCCCATGAAAGAGGATCTGTATAAATACGGGGTCTATGCCAAGGTCATGAAACTGCTGACACTGCCCAATGGTAATGTGACAGCAATTGTCCAAGCCATGAGTCGTATGCGTTTGAAGGATATAGTTGCCTCCACACCTTATCTGGAAGGCATTGCGGAACCTGTGCCGGAGATAGAACCCGAGAAGCGTGACCGTGAGTTCAAGACGGCGATGGAAGACCTGCGCAACATGGTGGAAGACTATATCAATGTCAGCGACGAGATGCCTGACGAAGCCACCTTTGCGGTGAAGAACATCAGCAACCATGTCATGGCCCTGAACTTTGTCTGTTCGAATATGCCCTTCAATGTCAAGGAGAAGATGATGCTTTTAGAGACAGAGACCGTCAAGGAACGTCTCTTCAAGGTAATGAAAATCATCAATCGTGAAATCAATCTCCAACATCTGAAAGCCGATATCCGCAACAAGACACGCGAGGACATCGACGAGCAGCAGCGTAACTATTTCCTCCAACAGCAGATCAAGAACATGCAGGCCGAGATTGGCAATGGTGAGGGATCGCCGGAGAAGCAGGAACTGATGCAGAAGGCGAGAACTAAGAAATGGCCAGAAGAGATTGCCAGGACATTCCAGAAAGAAGCCGACAAACTTGACAACCTGAACCCGCAGAGTCCAGACTTCAATGTGCAGATTAACTATCTCCAAACGATGGTGAACCTGCCTTGGGGCGAGTACACGACCGACGATCTGGACTTGAAGCGGGCACAGAAAATCCTCGATCACGACCACTATGGTATGGAAAAGGTCAAAGAACGCATCCTTGAATATATGGCCGTCCTATCCCTGCGTGGTGATTTGAAGTCGCCAATCCTCTGCCTTTATGGTCCTCCGGGCGTCGGAAAGACCTCTTTGGGCAAGAGCATTGCCGAGGCCATGAAGCGTAAGTATGTCCGTATGTCATTAGGCGGGCTTCACGACGAGGCGGAGATTCGCGGTCACCGCCGCACCTACGTCGGTGCCATGCCCGGACGTGTCATCAAGAGCATTCAGAGGGCTGGTTCTAGTAACCCCGTCTTTATCCTCGATGAGATTGACAAAGTCACACAGAACACCCACAATGGCGATCCAGCATCGGCTCTGTTGGAAGTGCTTGACCCCGAACAGAACAATGCCTTCCATGACAACTACCTTGATGTGGACTATGACCTCTCAAAAGTATTGTTCATTGCCACTGCCAATAACCTCAGCACCATTCCCCGTCCTCTACTCGACCGTATGGAAGTCATTGAGGTAAGTGGTTATATTACAGAGGAAAAGATAGAGATTGCAAAGCGTCACTTGATACCGCGCGAATTAAAGAATACAGGTCTGGACAGACCTGCCTTAAAGCCCTCGTTCAATAAGGCTTCCATTGAGAAGATCATTGAACAGTACACCCGCGAGAGTGGTGTCCGCCAGTTGGAGAAGCAGATCAACAAAGCCCTTCGTAAGATTGCCTATAATATGCAGTTGGACGGCGACGATACCAAGAAGAAAATCACCCCTCAGGAGTTGGAGGATCTTTTGGGAAAACCTCCATTCTATCGCGATATCTATCAGGGCAACGACTATGCTGGAGTTGTCACGGGTTTGGCGTGGACCAGTGTAGGTGGAGAAATCCTCTTCATCGAGACATCCCTGTCGAAGGGCAAAGGCTCCAAACTCACCCTGACAGGTAACCTCGGCGATGTGATGAAAGAATCCGCCATTCTTGCACTCGAATATGTGAAGGCCCATGCCGAGACGCTGAACATCGACTACCGGATCTTTGACTATTGGAACATCCATATCCACGTGCCGGAGGGTGCCACCCCCAAGGACGGTCCCTCGGCCGGTATCACCATTGCCACCAGTATCGCCTCTGCCCTCACCCAGCGTAAAGTCCGTAAGAACACGGCCATGACGGGCGAGATCACCCTGCGTGGTAAGGTTCTGCCTGTGGGTGGCATCAAGGAGAAGATCCTGGCTGCCAAGCGTGCTGGAATTACAGATATCGTGATGTGTCGCGAAAACGAAAAGGACATCAATGAAATACCTGAGGTCTATCTGAAAGGGGTGACATTCCACTATGTGGAAAACGTTCAGGATGTCTGGGCATTCGCACTGACCGATGAAATCGTCAAGAATCCACTCACCTTGGAGGTTCCGCAAGAAGACGAGAAAGAGAAGAAATGACGTTCGAAGTACAGCACACAGACCTTGCCAGTAATGCCCGTGCCGGACTGATTATGACCGACCACGGTCCGATTCAGACGCCGATTTTCATGCCGGTAGGTACGGTGGGCAGTGTCAAGGCAGTGCATTTTTCCGAACTCAGGGAGCAGGTGAAGGCTCAGATTATTCTGGGCAACACCTATCATCTCTATCTACGGCCAGGTCTTGATATCCTGAGAAAAGCAGGTGGGTTGCATCTGTTCAACACTTGGGAGAGACCCATCCTGACTGATTCCGGCGGCTTTCAGGTCTTTTCCCTGACAGGCATCCGCAAACTCACTGAGGAAGGTTGTGAGTTCCGTAGTCATATCGACGGCTCGAAGCATTTCTTCACGCCCGAGAATGTGATGGATACACAACGTATCATCGGAGCAGATATCATGATGGCCTTCGACGAGTGTCCTCCTGGACAAAGCGACTATCAGTATGCGGCTAAGAGTCTGAAACTTACACAGCACTGGCTCGACCGATGCGTCAAGCGTTTCAACGAGACCGAACCCCTTTATGGCTACCGTCAGACACTCTTTCCCATCGTACAAGGCTGTACCTATAAGAATCTCCGTCAGGAGGCTGCCAAGCATGTGGTCGACACACTCGGTAAACTCAATGATGGCGGTGGTGCTTCCATAGGTGGTCTGGCCGTCGGCGAACCCACCGAGGTGATGTATGAGATGATAGAAGTGGTCAATGAGATTCTGCCCAAAGACCGTCCCCGTTACCTGATGGGCGTCGGTACCCCGCAGAATATCCTTGAATCCATCGAACGGGGTGTCGATATGTTTGACTGTGTGATGCCTACCCGTAACGGGCGCAATGCCATGCTCTTCACCTATCAGGGAACGATGAATATGCGCAACAAAAAATGGGAGGACGATTTTTCACCGATCGATCCTGATGGCTGCGAGATTGACCGTATCCACTCCAAGGCTTATCTGCACCATCTCTTCAAGGCACAGGAACTGTTGGCCATGCAGATAGCCAGTATCCATAACCTGGCCTTCTACCTCCGTCTGGTGACGGATGCCCGACAGCATATCTGCCAAGGCGACTTTGTGCAATGGAAACGTAGTGTAATTGAACAATTGGGTCAAAGGGTATGACACACAGAGATAGAGATTTCAGTAAACTGCGCGACCATTACAAGCGCTATCGCTGTCAACGTGCCATCAGTCGCAAGTGGACGGAATTATCCTGTTTCATCCAGAAATGGCTGGGCTGGCTCCGTTGTTTACGCTACCTCAATCCTTTCCGATACCTGAAACGGCTCGACAGGTATATCATTGCCAAATTCATCGGCACCTATATCTATTCCATCGCCCTGATTATCTCCATCTCCATTGTCTTTGACGTCAACGAGAACCTCTCTAAGTTCGCTACCTACAATGCCCCTGTCAAGGCCATCATCTTCGACTACTACGCCAATTTCGTGCCGTATTTCTCCTGTCTGTTCTCACCGCTGTTCGTTTTCATCGCCGTAATCTTCTTCACCTCGAAGTTGGCAGGCAACAGCGAGATCATTGCCATGCTGGCTGCCGGCGTCAGTTTCAAACGTCTGTTGCGCCCCTATCTCATCTCCGCGGCCCTGATTGCCGTCGTCAACTACGGCCTGAGTGCCTACGTCATACCTAAAGGCACCATCGTGAAACTCGACTTTGAATCGAAATACAAGAACAATAAGAAAACCCTCTCCGCCGCCAATGTCCAGTTGATGGTTGGCCCGGGTGTCATTGCTTATATGCAGCAATATGACGACCGCACGAAGACAGGCTACGGTTTCTCGCTCGACAAGTTTGAGAACAAAAAACTCATCAGCCATATGACGGCTTCCACCATCCGCTACGACTCCATCAGTGAGTCGCGCAATCATTGGAAGGCCATGAATTATAAGATCCGTACGCTGAAAGGCCTTCGGGAAGAGATCAAGTCAGGTGCCCAACTCGATACCACCATCCTGATGGAACCGATGGATCTGGTCTTTTCAAGAGGCCAGCAGGAGACGCTCACCTCTCCCGAACTCCGTGCCTATATCAGTAAACAGATTGAAAGAGGCTCTGGCAACGTAGTACAGTACGAAGTGGAATACTACAAGCGCATCGCCACCTCCTTCGCATCCTTCATCCTCACCATCATCGGTGTGTCGCTTTCCAGTCGTAAGCGCAAGGGTGGCATGGGACTCTATCTCGGTATCGGACTGGCCCTATCCTTCACTTACATCCTTTTGCAGACCGTCAGTGCCACGTTTGCCACCCAGGCCGACGCGCCGCCGATGCTGGCCGTATGGATTCCCAATATCCTATTCTTTATCATTGCATATTTCTGTTATCGACAAGCCCCCAACTGATGAAATTTGAAGATACATATCTCAACGACAATATCCTTGATGCGCTCTATGACATGCGCTTCGATGAAATGACCCCTATCCAGGAACGATGTATACCCGAAATCCTCGATGGATACGATGTTTTAGGCGTGGCACAGACCGGTACTGGCAAGACCGCCGCCTACCTGTTGCCCATTCTCTCCATGCTTGATGACGGCGACTATCCAAAAGATGCCATCAACTGCATCGTGATGTCCCCCACTCGCGAACTCGCCCAGCAGATCGATCAGGCCATGCAGGGCTTCGGCTATTATCTCGACGATGTGTCGTCCGTGGCTGTCTATGGTGGTAACGACGGCAACCGCTACGATCAGGAACTGCGTGGCATGCGCTTAGGTGCCGATGTGCTTATCGCAACCCCAGGACGATTGCTGAGTCATCTGAAGGTGGGCAACCTCGATCTCTCCCGTTGTTCCTTCTTCGTGCTCGACGAGGCCGACCGTATGCTTGATATGGGCTTTATCGATGACATCATGAAGATTGTGCAGCAGTTGCCGAAGTCGTGCCAACGCGTGATGTTCTCCGCCACCATGCCGCCGAAGATCCGTGAACTGGCCGTCACGCTGCTCCATGATCCCGTAGAGATCAAGATAGCCGTTTCCAAGCCCGCCGAGAAAATCCGCCAGAGTGCGTATGTCTGTTACGAGCCGCAGAAACTCAAGATCATCAAGCATCTTTTCAAGGCTGGCGACCTGCAGCGTGTCATCATCTTCTCCGGCAAAAAGGAGAAGGTCAAGGAGGTCAACCGTCAGTTGAAACAGATGCACATTAACTGCGACCAGATGCACAGCGACCTCAGCCAGCAGGAGCGCGACGAGGTGATGTACCGTTTCAAGTCTGGGGTTACCGATGTCCTCGTTGCTACCGATATCGTGGCCCGTGGCATTGACATCGACGACATCCGCATCGTCATCAACTACGACGTGCCTCACGATGCCGAAGACTATGTCCACCGCATCGGTCGTACGGCTCGTGCCGACCGTGACGGACAGGCAATCACCTTCATCAGCGACACTGACATCTACCGTTTCCAGCAGATAGAACATTTCTTAGGCAAGGAAGTGGAGAAGACACCCCTACCCGACGGACTGGGCGAAGCACCGGTCTATGTCAAGCGCGAGAAGAAACGTAACGACACCCGTCGTCATGGCCGTTGGCACAGTAAGGGCAACGGCAGCAAGAACAATCAAAAACGGAAGAACGCTCACAAGAAGCATTCTTCCGATAAATCCGAGAAATAAGGCCTTTACATCTGGCCGCCGCCACCGAAGCCGCCACCACCAGGCATACCTCCGCCAGGCATGCCACCTCCTGGGAATCCGCCTCCGGGCATACCGCCTCCGGGCATACCGCCGCCTCGTCCTCCGCGACCACCTCTGCCGAATCCTTCCGGTCCTCGGCGCTGGTTATTGTTATTGCCGCCGAACAAGTTCAGACGATAACTCACATGAATCATACCATACGATGTGATGGCATTCACCTCGCGGTCTGTCCAGCCGTTGGCATTCACCGTCCGTGTGAAATTGGTCTGTTCATGTAGGATGTCATACCACTGCAGCATCACGGTCAGTTTCTTACCGCGCAAGAAACTATGTGACAGTTGCGCATTCCATATCATTTCATCGGTGTTCAGCGTTTCATCGCTATAACCGCGTTTACTATACACATGGAAGTCGGTAACCAGACTGGTGCCCCATGGGAAGGTGATGTTGGTATTACCACCATACTGGAAGTTCCAGGTGCTCAGGTTGTTTGATGCCTGAAGTCGGTTCTCCGTCCGGGCCCAGGTGGTACGTCCGTTGAGCGAGAAACTAAGCCATTTGTTACGATAACTGAGCGATACCGATGGATTGACATTATAGGTGTGTGTCACATTGCGGTCAGGGACGGCCGTGCGGTTCAGGTTTACATATCCCACACGATGGTTGTAACTTCCGTTGATGGAGCCGCTGATGTCCCAGCGGTTCAGCGTGTCGAGACCCATATTGAAGGTGATGCCGGCATTGGTCGACCAGTTACCATTGATGTTCTCCGGTCTGCTGATACGTCCGCCTGTCGTCTCGTTATAGGTCACGATGTTGCCTATCGAGTTCTTGGTTATCTGGAAACTGCCATTCGAACTGAAACTCCAGTGTCGCTGTGCCTTTGGCACCATGAATCCCAGACTGTCTTCCACCAGTTTCGTCTGGCGTTGCTTCTGGAAGTTCACGCTCAGGTTGCTCGTAAACGAGGGTTTCAGTCCTGGATTACCCATCGAGATGTTCAGCGGGTTGGTGTCGTCGTAGATATCGAGCAACTGTGTGATGCTTGGCTGTGAACTATTTCCACGATACTGTACCTGCAGGTTGGTCTGCTGGTTGAAGCGATAGCGGAGGTTCAGTGTCGGCGAGATATTGCTCACCGTCCTCGTTGTATCGATAGGGATGCCTAAGTATTGCTGGATGTAGTGTGATTTCTGCGGTTGTATCTGCACACCCAGGTTCATGTTGTATTTCTCCCTAACCACGCGCACTTGCAGGTCGATGTTCTGGTTGTACTCCGTGCGCTCCGAATAGCGGCTCAGGTCGTCGGAGAGGTAACTCTCGTAGGGATTGTCGAGATAGCCGAACAATCGGGTAAATTCACGGTAGTCACGCAGCACGTCCAGAAAGGCATCATTCGACAGTTCAGGGAAGTCGTAGGTCGAGGGGTCGCTCTTCTGGTAACTGTAGTTATAGCGGTAGTTCACCTGCAGGAAGATACCTTGCTGCCCTACTCTTCCGCCACGGCCTCCGCCGCCTCCGCCTCTGTTGCCGCCTCTGCCGCCTCCGAAGTTACCGAAACCAAAGCGGTTGGTCTGTGTCGTGTCTTCGGGTTGCGGCTTGGGCTTGAAGATATAGAGCGGTTCAGTATAACTGAATCCGATCTGGTAGCCCCAGTTGTCTGATGGCGACAGGGTGTATCGGTTGGTCTGGTATGCCGAGTCGTTGCCGAATCGGTCTGTCTGTTGATATAGTATCACCCTCGACAGGCTGGCGTTCTGGTTGTCGCCGTCACGGTAGTTGAACCGGCCATTGATAGTCATGTTACGTCCGTTTCTGCCGAACCGTCGGTACAGTTGCACTTGTGAATTGATGTTCTTATTGCTGCCGTAACTCATCGACTTGTTCTCGCGTCCGTTCACAATCAGATTCATGGCATCCATCTTCTGTCTGCTCTCGATGCTCAGGGGATCAGTGACGTACTCGAATGGATCCACGTTAAACGAGGCGTTGGTCGATTCACTGCGGCTGTCGTTGGTTGAGAAACTCATGTCCGGACGGAACGAGAGTGTGGTCACCGAGTCGATGGTCCATTGCAGGTTCATATTACCCGTCCAACTGTTGTTACGCGAGTAACTCTGGCTGATGCTGTTCGAGAAGGCACCGCCACGGGTGTTCACGAAGTTCTCCGAACCCGTGCGGTTCCAGTTGTCGGTATCGCCGTGCGTCCATGTCACACGTCCGCTCACCTTCAGGTTTTTGTCGTTCTCATAACTCACGTCAAGGGCGGCCGTCTTCGTCTCGCGCTGACCTTGGTTGTTGCCACGTCCTCGTCCGCCCCGTCCGGAGAAATTACGGTCGTTCACGTTATTGGCATTGGCCATAAGGGTATAGCGCATGGCACCGAAGGGCTTCATGGCAGTCAGTCGCAGGCCGTAGCGTTTGTCTGTACCGATACCCAGGTCAGGATTCATCTGCAGACCGTTACGGGCGCTCCGTTTCGTCACGAATTCCAGCACGAAGTCATCGTTGCCGTCGTCGATACCTGTCAGCCTCGACTGGTCACTCTGTTCGTCGTAGGCCTTCACCTTGTCGATCACATACGAGGGCAGGTTCTTCATCACGGCGTCATTGTTGCCTGTCATGAAGTCACGTCCGTCCATCTTGAATTTCCGCACGCTCTTGCCATTGATGGTGATGCCGCCGTCCTCGTCAATCTTTGCGCCAGGCAGTGCCTCCACCAGAGCCTCAATCACGGAACCCTCTGGCACGCGAAACGCGTCCGCGTTATATATTAAGGTGTCGTCTTTCACAACCATTTTGGGCACATTGGCCGTCACCACCGCCTCCCCCAGTTGTATGGCGTCGGCCTCCATCGTGATGTCGCCCAGTTGCAACTGCCTGCCCCTGACCTTGGTGATGTCCCTTTTCTGTTCCTTGTAGCCCAGGAATGTAAACTTCATCAGATACTGGCCCGCACTGACGCCAGTGATGGTGAAATGGCCCTCTTCGTCAGTAAATGAGCCCTTCACGAAGGTGGTGTCCTGTTTTCCGTTCTGCACACGTCCCAGTCGGTAGAGTTGCAGGGTGGCCCGCACCATCGCCTCTTTGGTGTCATTGTCAATCACGCGTCCGGAGACGTTGTCCTGTTGGGCATACGAAGTCATCACACTCAGGCAGAGCATGATGAGAAGTGAGTGTAGTCTGTGTGATAAGTCCATTAATCCTAATCTATAATTATGGGGCAATTAATCTAAGTTTCTGTTTATTTGACCTCTTTTTGCCATGAAAGTTTAATAATTGTCTATGACAAGTCTGTTATTATAACATTTTTTTTCATTCTCCGATTAAACCCTTTTCCTTTTTCGAGGTCTATAAAGCAAATGCAGATTTAAAATCACAATCAAGTATAACAATTAAACCAAAAAGAAAATGAAAAAGATTTTGATGACTTTGGCAGCAGCCTTTATCATGAGTGCTACAGCCTTCGCACAGGGTGGTTTCGGTGGTGGTCAGTTCGACCCTGAGCAGATGATTCAGATGCGTACCGACCGTACCGTTGAACAGTACAAACTGAATGCCGAGCAGGCCAAACAGTTGCTTGAACTCAACAAGAAGTACAATGATCGTCTGATGGGCGGCTTCGGTCGTATGGGCGGCCGTCGTGGTGGCGGTTTCGGTCAGGGCGGTCCTGGCGGTGGTGGTTTCGGTCAGGGCGGTCAGATGCCTGAACTCACCGAGGAGCAGCGCGCACAGATGGAAGAGGCTCGCAAGAAGCGCGAGGAGGCTCAGAAGGAGTACGATGCTGAGTTGGAGAAGATCATGACTCCCGATCAATTCAAGCAGTACCAGGAGGATCAGAAGAATCGTCGTCAGCGTGGCTTCGGTGGCGGGCAGCGCGGTCCCCGTCCCCAGAACGGATAATTTCCCGATAAAAAACTATCAAACGACAAAGCCGGAAGTTCCAAGACTTTCGGCTTTGTCGTTTATTTCTTTCCTTTTTCACGAGCCGCTGTTTAGTGACCATTGCCATCCGCTTCAAGCAGATTTTAGAAGAAAATGGGCTGTAAAAGCCCTTTTTTTTCACCCACGTTTTCACTCACGCTTTAACTTTTAACCCACGTCTTAACCCAGCGGTAAAAACCTTGCAGGAGTTTGGCGATTTTCATACCTTTGCCGCCGAAAATTTGATTTTTAATTGGTAAAGGTATGAAAGAAAACTATTCAGAAAGGTTTACGGCGCATTTTGCGCAAGGATATATCAGATTGCAACGCGATTTACTATCGGTGCCTGAGGTGGCCGATATGTATGCCGAGGAAGGTGCCACAGGCCTGGGTCTCTATGTGGCCATCAACCTGTACCTGTCTCATTGTGAGGGAGGCTGGGGAGTCTATAACGGCAAGCGACTGTCGGCCATCGCCGTCGAAGCCCACCGTCATCGCAGCGACGTAAGGCGCATCGTGGAAGACTACGGTTTGTTCACCATCGTGGATAAGAGGTTTACAAGCCGTTGGATGCAGCAGCAGTACGGCAAAGATGCGTCAAAGATGCGTCAGCGTTGCACCACTCCCGCGCGACCTTATAGTTTGCGCGCTGACGAGTTAAAGGAAAAGTTAGAAAAAGAAAATAAAGAAAAAGCGGGTAGCGTGTGTCCCGAGAACACGCGCCCGCCGTAATCCTTATCAATTTTTATCTGTTTCCAGGAATTCTTCGATATCTTTGGCTGAGGGATGCCACCACCACCCGTCAGACGGATTGAGATAGTGGCAAGTGGTGTTCATAAACTCCAATCAGGTCGCTGCCTACAACCAACATCGGTACATCCAAGTCACCATGAGAGGGACACTCATCCTTATGGAACACTGTGAAATGGTTATACAGCACCATGTTCCATAATCCATTCGCCTACCAACTGACTGGCCAGCGTTTTGTCATCTACGGGGTTATCGTCTACGCTGCACGATGTCAGCATTGTCATGGCGCTGCAAATCAGGATGGCGGCAAGCATCCATAAATTCTTTCTCATAGTTACAAACGGAAACCGAAAGAGAGGCGGGCAAGCCATTTGCTGTTGCGGATGGAGAGGTCGTCGTCACTGCCAATCTTGCTGTAGTTGTAGACAACAGAGAGGCCTGTGAACTTTTTACTGCCAATCTGCCTGACGACAGCGACGCGTGAGGTGATTATCAACTCGGGAAAATGGTAATGGAAGGGGATTTTGGTACCGTTGAAAGTAATCGACGAATTACTGTAGACAATGAGTGTCGGCAGGGCTGAGATGTGGAGCAGCCAGCCGCGTCCAGGCACGTAGTTGTAGCCATAGCCGGCACCGATGCCAATATTGGTGACCTTGAAATCCAACGTCTCTTCGTCTTCTTTCGCCTTTCCGTGCTGGCCTTGTCCTGAGACGGCAAGCATGAAACTGCCTGCCGAGCGGCGCTGGAGATAACTGTAGGTCATGGCGGCGGGATAAGAGAAACGTCGGTTGTTGAACACGTAATAGGCACTTGCGTTCAGCGTCCGCAGATTATACATGCCATCCGAGGTGGTAAACTCCTCCTTCACACCATCCACCTCGTATGTTCCTTTGAAGTTGCTGGCATCCTGATAGGAAATATCAAAACCGAAACGCCGACCATACGAACGGAAGCCTATCTCGTAATCGTGATACTTGCCCAACAGTTTGGCAGGATTGAGCGACAGGTTGAGCGACAGGCCCAGGTAACTCACGCCAACGCTGAGTGTGGATTTCCTTTCGGCTTCAAGATGGGAAACGAAATGTCCGTCACTTCCCTTACCTTCTGTCTGTATATCTGATCCAGTCACATTATACCGACCCGTCAGTGTCCACTTGGTATGCGGACGGGTGACGTAGTTGGAGTCGATGTTGGCTCGCCAGTATCTCAACGTCAGGACACTGTCGACAAAACGGTTGATTTTATAAGTCTTCTGTGCCACAACAGGAATGGTCATGGCGCAGAGGAATACTGTTACGGTAAAAAGACGTGTAGGACTGTTCATGATACTTTATATTGAATACTTGCGATTCGAAGGATAGAGGCAGCGGCATCGGTAACCCGAAAAGGATGAGCAATACGACGGCCGACGAGCCAGAGAATGGTGCCGGTGGCATCAGTGACGACGAGTTGACGGCGCTTCTCAAGAAGATTCAGTCGCTGGTCGGTAAGGAAGTCGCTGACAAGTTTCTGTCCCTGCATGCCAAAGGGCTGGAAACGGTCGCCCTGCTGCACGGGACGGACGGTCAGAGGAAACTGGATGCACGTGGCATCGAGGGTGGCAACATCAGGAGTCTTAGAGATGGTGAGGTCGCCGGTGAGCGAAACATCGAAACAGGTGTTTTCATCGAGGCGATAGCGGCCTGGCTCGGGAATAACCAGCGGTTTCATCGGCTCTCGGATAGGTTCCACGACAAGGCTGTCTCTGTCGATGACAAGAGTGTGTGTCTGAGAGAAGAACACCCTACCCGACTCTCTGTCAAGACTGGCCAGAATCTGTTCGATTTGGGTGCGGTTGAAGCCCAAGGGCATGAGGCATTCGTGGAGGAGACAGAGCGGCGAGGGGGAGGTTATTAATGAGGAATGAGAAATGAGGAATGAGAAATTGTTATTACCTGACAAACTATTCTTTTCGCGGGAAATTCCTGCATTGTAAACTTTCTCAGCCTCTGACAGGTAATAGGCACTACGGGCGATATTCTCGTGGGTGCCAGGCTGGATTTGTTCCATCAGTGGCAGCAGTTGGAGACGGATCTTATTGCGAAGCACATCGGGCTCAAGATTGGTGGAGTCGGTGACATACGACTGTCCCTGTTGGCACAGATAATCCTCAATTTCATCGCGACTGATTCCCAACAATGGGCGCACGACGAAACCGTTCTTAGAATGGATGCCAGTGAGTCCGTGGATGCCAGCCCCGCGCATCAGGTTCATCAGGAGTGTCTCCACGGCATCGTCGCGGTGATGCGCCACGCAAACCGTTTCCGCCCCGATATCCTGTCGCAGTTGCTCGAAATAATGGTAACGCAGTGCTCTTGCCGCCATCTCAATACTTACTTGATGGATGGCTGCATATTCCTTTGTGTCAAAATGGGTTAGATGGAGTATTACATCTTGTTCTGAGCAGAGGTTTTTCACGAATGTCTCATCACGGTCGGACTCCTCACCACGCAGATGGAAATTGCAGTGAACGGCCTCCACATGATAGCCCAGTTGCTTCAAAACGAGCAATAAGGCCACACTGTCGGCACCGCCACTCACGGCCACAAGATGAAGTCCTTCGGGTGTCAGCAGTCCTTGCTTTGCGATGAAATCAGCAACTTTATTCCACATACAGCACAAGTCCTTTCAGATATTCGCCTTCGGGATGATAGATGTTGATGGGATGGTCGGCAGGCTGGTGCAACTGGTGCAGGATGCGTACCTTGCGCCCTGCCTGGGCAGCAGCCGTGAAGACGGCATTACGGAAATGATCCTTCGTGACCACCTGAGAGCAACTGAATGTGAAAAGGATGCCACCTGGCTGAATCATCTGCATCGCCTTCATATTCAGACGGGTATAACCCTTGAGGGCGTTGTGCAAGGCACCGCGGTGCTTGGCAAAGGCTGGCGGGTCAAGGATGATTAAATCATATTGGCCATTTTTCTCAAGGAACTTGAAAGCATCGTCGCAGAAGGCTTTGTGGCGGGAGTCGCCAGGGAAATTGAGTTGCACGTTACGGTTGGTGAGTTCGATGGCCTTGGCACTGCTGTCGACGGAATGTACCAACTCCGCCCCACCCCGCATGGCATAGAAGGAGAATCCGCCCGTGTAGCAGAACATATTCAGTACCCGTTTGCCTTTTGCGTACTTTTCCAGAAGCGCACGGTTCTCACGCTGGTCGACGAAGAAGCCTGTCTTCTGGCCGTGCAGCCAGTCGACGTAGAATATCAAACCGTTCTCTACCGCCGTATTCTCCTGCGAACCGCCATAGAGGAAGCCATTCTCCATGTGGTCCATGAAGGGCAGTGTGGTCTCGCTCTTATAATAGATATTCTCGATACGGGCACCCATCACCCTGGCCAGTTGCTCGGCAATCTGCACACGACTCAGGTGCATGCCGATACTGTGAGCCTGCATGACGGCAGTCTTGCCATAGACATCTATGATGAGCCCTGGCAACAGATCGCCCTCGCCATGCACAAGGCGGTAGGTATTGTTCTGCGGGTTGTCGGCGATACCGATGGCGATACGCATCCTGAGGGCAGACTCCAGACGGGAATACCAGAATGCGTCGTCGATATCAACCTCACGAAAGGAGAGCACACGGACGGCGATGGAACCCTGCTGGTAGTGACCTACGGCGATAAAATCGCCACTGGAGGTGACAACCCTGACCACATCGCCCTCGGCAATCCCCTCGTCAACCTGTTGGATGGCTCCTGAGAATACCCATGGATGGAAGCGCAGGAGACTATCCTCCTTGCCTCTTTTGAGTTGCAAGTTCTTCATATATCCTAAAATCTTCTTCAATCTCGAGTTCCATCTCCAAAGTGTGCAGTTCATAGTCGCCGGTCTCTTCCAGACGCAGTAACTCCTCATAGAGTTGGATACAGGCCCAGGCATCGATAGCAGCATACTGTTTCTGCTTTTCTGTCAACACGTCGCGCTCCCAGTTAGAGAGACGTTCAGTCTTGCTGATACGCTTGTTGAAGAGGTTGGCATACAGTTTCTGCAAACTCAGGTCCAGAATACCGATCTCCTTCATGTGATCCTGAATGTCGATGAAATAGCCCGGTCTGAAGTCGCGGAGCCGCTTGAGCGCCGTGATGTCGTCATGCCAAGAGAGTCCCACTTTAGGGACGGTCTGATCTTCCAGAAACCGGAGGAGGGCCGGCGTGATGCCCGTATAGTTCAGACGGAACAGGAAACAGTTGTGATGGGTGGCCACCTGCAGGAGCGAGCACTTGAACTGCTGCTTCTTGGTAAACGACGGTCTAGTCTCAGTGTCAACACCGAGAATAGGCATAGACAGCAGATAGTCGACTGCTTTCTCCGTCTGCTGGGGCGTCACGATGACAATGATATTCTTGTCGTAGGTGACTTTCGGAAGTTCCGCCATCCAGTCCTTCGCGAATCGGTTATAGATGATCTTTTTCATTATCAAGGTGCAAAATTACAAAAAAATCGGTAAAAGATGATGAAATGTGGGATTTTTCAGTTACTTTTGCACGAAAATTCTGAATTATTATTTGATTATGGCTAAAAAGAAGAAAGAAAAGCGATCAAATCAAGCCTCCGGACTTGCTGATGCACTAGGGGTGAAAAATATATTATCAAACGAGATTCTGTGGATATTCGTCGGCTTCATCATCATTGCCCTGGCCGTCTATATGCTGATAGCCTTCATCTCGTATCTCTCGACAGGTGCGGCAGACCAGACGATGATAGAGTCGGCTCGTGAAGGGGAACTGATGAATCCCCAAGTGGTGTTTGCCAACACTTGTGGTAAACTGGGAGCCTATCTCTCCAACTTTTTCATAAAGTGCTGTTTCGGACTGTCTTCGTTCCTGATACCGCTGTTCCTGATCCTGCTTGGCGTGCACCTGATCAAAGCCTACCGCGTGAACCTGCTGAAATGGTTTATGTCGATGATGATCATCATGGTCTGGTCTTCTGTAACTTTCGCTAAGTTCCTCTCACCCCTGTTTGTGAATGCCTGCTACAACCCCGGAGGCGACCATGGCATCTATATCTGTCAATGGATTGAGAATCTGGTGGGTGCACCCGGTCTGACCATCCTGCTGGCCCTCACGGCACTGGCCTTCCTCACCTGGATCAGTGCGGAGACAGTGTATATCTTGCGCAGGATCCTGAATCCCTCGAAACTGTTTGAGAGGGTTCCCTTTAAGATTACGAACAACAATCCCGAAGAGAAGGTGGAATCTTACGAGAGTCAGATACAGACGGAGGCTGACCCTGAAGTATTCGACGACCCTGCCACGCAAGTAGTAGAGTTCACAGAGAACGGTCCCAAGGTGCATGATAAAGGCTTCGAGGATACTGGACTATCCGAAGGAAGCGTAGCATCCGGGAAATCTGGTACTTCTGGCTTATCAGGAGATGCCGGTAAAGACATCGACCTGCAGGTGGAAGTGGCCAAGGGCGACGAAGAGACGGCCGATTCTAAGACAGTAGTGGACTTGGAGGACATGGAGCCCTACGACCCCAAGCGCGACCTGGAAAACTATAAGTACCCTACCCTCGACCTGTTGAAGAAATACGATAACGACGGTAAGCCGTATATCGACATGGCAGAGCAGAATGCCAACAAGAACCGTATCGTAGACGTGTTGCGTACCTTCGGTGTGGAGATCTCAAGTATCAAGGCCACGGTAGGTCCTACGATTACACTCTATGAGATAACCCTCGCACCAGGTGTACGTATCACAAAGATCCGTTCCTTGGAAGATGATATCGCCCTGAGCCTCTCTGCCCTTGGCATCCGTATCATCGCCCCAATGCCCGGTAAGGGTACTGTAGGCATTGAGGTTCCGAATGCCAAGCCTTCGATCGTGTCGATGGAATCGATCCTGAATTCGAAGAAGTTTCAGGAGAGTCAGATGGAATTGCCCTGTGCCGTCGGTAAGACCATCACCAACGAGGTGTTTATGTTCGACCTGGCCAAGGCGCCTCACCTGCTTGTGGCAGGTGCCACCGGTCAGGGTAAGTCAGTTGGACTGAATGCCATCGTTACCTCTTTATTATATAAGAAACATCCGGCAGAGTTGAAGATTGTGCTCGTGGATCCGAAGAAGGTGGAGTTCTCCATCTATAATCCGCTCATCAACCATTTCTTGGCAAAGGTGCCTGATGAGGATGCGGATCCCATCATCACCGATGTCACGAAGGTGGTGCGCACGCTGAACTCGCTCTGTAAACTGATGGACACCCGCTACGACCTGTTGAAGGAGGTGGGGGCGAGAAACATCAAGGAGTACAACAAGAAATTCATAGAACGGAAAATACCACCGCGTGGCGGTCATGGCTATATGCCGTATATCGTGGTGATTATCGATGAGTTCGGCGACCTGATCATGACGGCTGGCAAGGAGATAGAACTGCCTATCGCCCGTATCGCCCAGTTGGCACGTGCCGTGGGTATCCACATGGTCATCGCCACCCAGCGTCCTACCACGACGATTATCACGGGTAATATCAAGGCGAACTTCCCTGCACGTATCGCCTTCAAGGTATCGGCAGGTATCGACTCCAAGACCATCCTCGACAGGACGGGTGCCCAGCAGTTGATAGGACGAGGCGACATGCTCTTCCTGAACGGTGCAGAGCCCGTACGCGTACAGTGCGCCTTTGTTGACACGCCTGAGGTGGAGCGCATCAACACCTTCATCGCCGACCAGCAGAGTTACGGGATGCCGTTTGAGTTGCCGGAACCAGACATGCCTGAGACAGACATGGGCGATGGCGGCGGCAAGGATGTGGACATGCAGCATCTGGATCCGCTCTTCGAGGATGCAGCCCGTCTGATTGTCCGTGAACAGAGTGGCTCGACATCCCTCATACAACGTAAGTTCGCCATCGGCTACAACCGTGCTGGCAGACTGATGGATCAGTTGGAGAAGGCCGGTGTGGTGGGTGCCGCCATGGGATCGAAGCCCCGTGAGGTGATGATCCAGGACGAGAATAGTTTGAACAACTTATTGAATAATCTGAAATGAAGATGATTGCATTTATGAACAAGGTACGGTGGATGGTAAAGATAATCTTACCTTTTTACCTTCTTACCTTTTTATCTTTATCTGTTTGTGCAGAGAGTGCCAAGAGCATTCTCGACAAGGCTGCTGCCACCGTGAGTAACCCCAATGGCGTACAGGCCAACTTCGAGATGCGCAGCAAACAGTTCGGTAACACCACCGGCAGCATATCCATCAAAGGCAAGAAATTCCACGCCTCTACACCACAGGCCATCATCTGGTTTGACGGCAAGACACAGTGGACCTATATGAAGCAGAACGACGAGGTGAATGTAAGCAATCCCACAGAAGAGGAATTGCAGGCTATCAACCCTTACAACTTCATCAACATCTATAAGAAAGGCTTCAAACTCTCGTCGAAGAAGGTGAACAACTCTTACGAGGTACACCTGAAGGCTACCGATAAGAAACGGAAGATTCAAGAGATGTATATCATCGTGGATCAGAACAGTTATCGTCCCACACATGTCAAGATGCAACAGAACGGTAAGTGGAGTGTGTTGCTCATCAGCGGACTGAAAGCCACAAACCTCAGCGACGGACTGTTCCAGTTTAATGCGAAAGACTTCCCCCAAGCAGAAATCATAGACCTCAGATAAGACATTATGAACAAGTTACAACTCTTCAAGTTGCTGCGCAAGAATATCAAACTCAGTGAGAAGCGCAGTCCTGTCTTCGAACAGAACAAATGGGCCAAGGTACTGATCTATTTCCTGGCGGCCATGTTTATCATCTACCTGATTATGTATGGTGCCATCATCGGCTATGCTGCCGACGGCGAGCCGGGAACGATGATTGCCGCAATGCTCATCATCCTGCCCATCGATTTCCTATTGCGTTTCATCTTCCAGAGCACCCCTGCCATGATGGCAAAGCCGTATATCCTGATGCCCATCTCACGCTACTCAGTCATCGAGTGCTTCCTGGTGTCATCGCATTTCAGCGGCTATAACTTCCTGTGGCTGGGAATGTTTATCCCCTACTCCATCATCCTGTTCTTCTCAGGCGGTTTCTGGGCCACCATCTACGTGCTGATAATCTCGCTGTTGCTCATTATCCTGAATAGTCAGATCTATCTGTTCTTCCGTACACTCGTCAACAGAAGTCCGCTTTGGTTCATAGCCGCCGTAGCCTTCTATGCACTGCCCTTTACCCCGTTGCTGTTCATCAAACCTGTCAACAAGGGTATTGAGAAAATAGGCGATGCCTTACAGACCGCCGGCACTGCCTGGTGGATGTTGCCACTCGTACTGGTGCTGATAGTGGGCGTGTTCTTCGTGAACCGTCATTTCCAGTTCAAGTATGTCTATGAGGAGATATCGAAGAAGACGGAAAAGGCATTGAAGAAGGTTTCACAGTTTACGTTCTTCAACCGCTTCGGACTAGTGGGCGAATACTTAAAGATTGAACTGAAGTCGAATATCCGCAACCGGACTATGAAATCGCGCTGCATCCTCAGTCTTGTGATGGTGGTCTTCTTCTCTGCACTGATCGCCTATACCAGCATCTACGACAATCCTATCATGAAGAATTTCTGGTTGCTCTACTGCTTCGCCCTGTACAGCATGACATCGCTCATCAAGATTATGGGACAGGAAGGCAACTACATCGACTTGCTGATGACGCAGCGCGAAAACATTCTCGCCCTGTTGAAAGCGAAATTCTGGTTCTACTGCTGTATACTGGTGGTACCCTTCATCATCCTCTTACCAGCCGTCTTTACAGGCAAGTTCACCCTGCTGATGCTCTTTGCCTATATGTTCCTCGTGGGAGGGTGTATGCACTTCATCATCTTCCAGTTAGCCGTCTACAACAAACAGACACTGCCGTTGCAGTTGAAGGTGACGGGCAAGGGCAACTATGAGAACGGCATACAGATCGGTATCGAGTTTGGCATTATGTTTGCACCGGCTATCATCCTAGGCCTAGGCTACCTGACAGTCGGTCTGACGGCCACCTATATCTTTATGTGTGTCCTGGGACTGGGTTTCATCGTGACCAGCAATATCTGGCTCCGCAACATCTACAACCGCATGATGAAACGGCGCTACGAGAACATAGAAGGCTTCCACTCCACACGTGTCTGAGGGTAAAAACGAACGTTTCTCCGTCTTTTTCCACTGAAATTATACTTTTTTCGAAAGAAAACTCGAAAAATATTTGGTGGAATGGAGAAAAGTGAGTACCTTTGCACCCGCTAAAGAAAAAGGATGCACCCGTAGCTCAGTTGGTAGAGCACCTGACTCTTAATCAGGGTGTCCAGGGTTCGAGCCCCTGCGGGTGTACGAAAAGGAGGCAAGCGGACCTCCTTTAATTTTGAAAGATTGACGACGCACCCGTAGCTCAGTTGGTAGAGCACCTGACTCTTAATCAGGGTGTCCAGGGTTCGAGCCCCTGCGGGTGTACTTAGTTAGTTTGTTTCATATAGTTTTAAAGTTTAAGGTTGCCGATATGGCTCAGTTGGTAGAGCAACGCATTCGTAATGCGTAGGTCCCCGGTTCGAGTCCGGGTATCGGCTCCGAAGGTGAAAGGATTGGAATTCAGGATTCGCGGAATTAGCACATCGGTAGTGCACGGGCTTCCCAAGCCTGGGAGGCGGGTTCGATTCCCGTATTCCGCTCAACACACAAAAGGCTTGCCAAAGGGCAGGCTTTTTTGTTTATCTCACTGTCATGTGGAAGCAGCCCTGCTTCACTTCATACTTGACATATACCCTGCCCTGCTCACGCATATCACGGAGTACCTCTGAGAGAACCCATTTCAAGGTATCGTTACGTACCGCCCGACGGGCAGGACCATCTGGATCTTCTACCGTCTCGTAGCGGTTATAGCAGATGTCGAAGGTGGTGCCATACAAGTGGCATGAGTTCTCTGTAGCGTTCCCGTTACGTCGGCGAAGTTTCGCCACATCTTCCTGGGAGCGCAGCACGCTGGTCACAATGATACGGTGCAGGGGCAGTCCCTTCACATACAGACTGTCAAAGAACGCCTGACCGATATCCTGCAGGAGGACAGCAGCATGAGGCACGAGATACGGGATGCTGGAATAGAGTTTGTCGACGTGATAATAGGGATTGGAGTCGATATATACCAGTTCACGCTTTCGTGACTCTGCATCCTCACGGTTGCGCACTGGACTCACACCCCATCGCTGGGCAGCCGCCAATTGTACGGCATTGGTATCAGGAAAACAAGTCTGATAGTTAGGCACGGAACGTATCTTATGAGGCATACCAGCGTATGAGATAGTACTCTCCTCGTCGTTAAAAACCTTCAGCGAGTGAGCACCTTCGGCTATCGACGGGAAGACCCAGCGGATACAAGCCAGTATCAGCACCACCACCAGAAACCCTGTCTGATATGTCTTTTTGGTCAGTTTAAACGGTATTTTCTTCATTTGGGGTGCAAAGTTACAAAATAATTCATAATTCATAATGCATAATTCACAATTAATTTGTAACTTTGCACGCAAAATAATTAATTATTGAGAGATTGATTGAGAAGCATATCGTTTTAGAGGATATAGACCCCGTCATGTTCTACGGTGTCGGCAACGGACATTTGCAGATGCTTCGTTCGCTCTACCCGAAACTGAGGGTGATGGCACGAGACAATGTGATAAAGGTCTTAGGCGACGAGGAACAGATGACGGCCTTCGAGGACAGCGTGGAGAAGATGAGGACACACATCCTCCGTTTCAACTCCATCGGCGAAGAGGATATCCTCGACATCGTGAAAGGGCGGCGTACCAACGACTTCGTACCTGCCGATGTGGTGTGCTACTCGATGTCAGGCCGTCCCATCAAGGCACGCTCGGAAAACCAGCACCGTCTGATTGAAGCCTACGAGCAGAACGACATGGTGTTTGCCGTTGGACCTGCTGGAACGGGTAAGACTTACCTGAGTATCGCTCTGGCGGTGAAGGCGCTAAAGGAGAAGACCGCCAAGAAGATTATCCTCTCGCGACCAGCCGTTGAAGCCGGCGAGAAACTCGGATTTCTGCCTGGCGACATGAAGGACAAGATAGACCCCTATCTCCAGCCACTCTACGATGCCCTGGAGGATATGTTGCCGCAGGTGAAGTTGCAGGACATGATGGAGAAGCACATCATCCAGATTGCGCCACTTGCCTTCATGCGAGGAAGGACGCTGAGTGATGCCGTCGTCATCCTTGACGAGGCACAGAACACCACACCGGCGCAGATCCGGATGTTTCTCACCCGTATGGGTTGGAACACGAAGATGATCATCACAGGAGACATGACACAAGTAGACCTTCCGCATTCGCAGAAGAGCGGACTTATCGAAGCACTAAAGATATTAAATAATGTGGAAGGCATCGGCATCGTCACCCTCGACCGCCGTGACATCGTCCGCCACAAACTCGTGACACGTATCGTCAACGCTTACGAACAATTCGATAAAGATAATAATAGCAATGAAAGCATTAACAAAGACTGATTTCCACTTCGATGGACAGAAAAGCGTTTATCACGGAAAAGTCCGTGACGTGTATAACATCAACGACGACCTGATGGTAATGGTGGCCACAGACCGTATCTCGGCATTCGACGTGGTACTGCCAAAGGGCATCCCTTTCAAAGGACAGGTACTCAACCAGATTGCCGCCAAGTTCCTCGACGCCACTACCGATATCTGTCCTAACTGGAAACTCGCCACACCTGACCCGATGGTGACCGTAGGTCTGAAATGCGATGGATTCCGCGTGGAGATGATCATCCGCGCAATCCTGACTGGCTCTGCCTGGCGTGAGTACAAGAATGGATGCCGCGAACTCTGCGGCGTGAAACTGCCTGATGGCATGCGTGAGAACCAGCGCTTCCCTGAGCCCATTATCACGCCTACGACAAAAGCCGACGAGGGACACGACATGAACATCTCAAAAGAGGAGATCATTGCCCAGGGACTTGTGTCAAAGGAAGACTACGAGATTATGGAGAACTACACCCGCCGTATCTTCAAGCGTGGACAGGAAATCGCCGCTAAGCGTGGACTCATCCTCGTTGACACGAAATATGAGTTCGGCAAACGCGACGGAAAGGTGTATCTCATCGACGAGATACATACTCCCGACTCTTCACGTTATTTCTATGCCGACGGCTATGAGGAGAAGTTCGCCAACGGTGAGCCTCAGCGCCAACTCTCAAAAGAATTTGTGCGCCAATGGCTCATCGAACATGACTTTATGAACGAGCCCGGACAGGTGATGCCTGAGATTACCGACGAATATGCTGAGAGCGTCTCAGAGCGCTACATCGAACTCTATGAACATATCGTTGGCGAGAAGTTTGAGCGCGAGACTAGCGACAGCGATATAGCAGCCCGCATCGAGCACAACGTCGTCGCCTGGCTAAAATCTAGGAAATCCTAGGATAGCCTAGGATAGCCTAGTAATGCCTAGAATAGCCTGGCAAAACTAAATAAAGATGTATCAGCAGGAGAGGATAAAACCCTATCACACCGGTGAAAAGGCCGCTCAGGTGGAGCAGATGTTCAACAACATCGCCCCCACCTACGACAAACTGAACCACCGTCTCTCCTGGGATATCGATAAAGGCTGGCGGAAGAAGGCCATCCGACAATTGGAGCCCCACAAGCCCCAAACGCTCCTTGACATAGCAACAGGTACAGGCGACTTTGCCATCCTTGCTGCCGAGATGCTGAAACCCCTACATTTAGTGGGAGCAGACATCAGCGAGGGTATGATGGAAATCGGACGACAAAAGGTACAGGCTAAAGGACTACAAGACGTCATTTCTTTCAAGAAGGAAGATTGTCTGGCACTCTCTTATGCCGACGACACCTTCGATGCCGTAACAGCCGCCTTTGGCATCCGCAACTTTGCCGACCTCGACCTAGGACTTCGTGAGATGTGTCGGGTGCTGAAACCTGGAGGACACCTGAGCATCGTGGAACTGACCTCACCCGTCAGCACACCAATGAAACAACTATTCCACGTCTATGCGCACACCGTCCTGCCCGTCTATGGGCGACTTATCAGCAAAGACACCAGTGCTTATACGTATCTGACAAAAACCATCGAAGCCTTCCCGCAGGGAGAGCAGATGACAGACATTCTGAAAAAAGCCGGATTCCGCGAGGCTGTCTTCCAGCGCCTCACCTTCGGCATCTGTACAATGTATTTTGCAACTAAATAAATAGCGACAATATGGATAAATACGGACTGATAGGCTACCCACTCGGCCATTCTTTCTCCATCAGTTACTTCAACCAAAGATTTACCGATGAGGGAATTAATGCCAAGTATGTGAATTTTGAGATTCCGACCATCGACGAACTGCCGGAAGTCATTGCCAAGAACCCTGAACTCCGTGGGCTCAATGTCACCATCCCCTATAAGGAGAAAGTTATCGAGTTCCTCGACAGCATCAGTCCTGAAGCCAGAGCCATCGGTGCCGTGAATGTCATCCGTGTCACACACGAAGGTAACAAAACCATCCTGAAAGGTTTCAACAGCGATGTTATCGGCTTCACCCAGAGCATCGAGCCCATGCTCGACAAGAAATGGCACAAGAAAGCCCTGATACTCGGCACGGGCGGTGCCTCGAAGGCTATCAACTTCGGACTTAAGTCATTAGGACTGGAAACGGTGTTCGTCAGTCGATACGAACGTCCCAAGACTATCCAATATAAGACAATCACACCAGATGTCATCCAGGAATATAACGTTATCGTCAACTGCACGCCGTTGGGTATGTATCCAAAAACAGAAGAGTGTCCAGAACTGCCTTATGAGGCTATGGACAGTCATACCATCCTCTACGACCTTATCTACAACCCCGACCAGACGCTCTTTATGCGTAAGGGACTGGAACGTGGTGCCAACGTGAAGAACGGTCTTGAAATGCTCCTTCTCCAAGCCTTTGCCAGTTGGGAGTTTTGGAACGGTAAGGAGAGGTGAAAAGTAAAAATGAATATGGACAACAGATATATGATGCGAGGCGTGAGTGCGGCCAAGGAGGACGTACACGCTGCAATTAAGAACATTGACAAGGGCATCTTTCCACAGGCTTTCTGTAAGATTATCCCTGATATCCTGGGAGGCGACCCTGAGTATTGTAATATCATGCATGCCGACGGTGCTGGCACAAAGTCGGCACTTGCTTACATGTACTGGAAAGAAACAGGCGATCTCTCCGTCTGGAAAGGGATCTCACAGGATGCTATCGTGATGAATACCGACGACCTGCTCTGTGTAGGTGCCGTAGATAATATCCTTGTCTCCAGCACCATCGGGCGAAACAAGATGCTCATCCCTGGTGAGGTGATCTCTGCCATCATTAATGGTACTGACGAGTTGTTGGCTGAACTGCGCGAGATGGGTATCGGCATCTGGCCCACAGGTGGCGAGACAGCCGATGTAGGCGACCTCGTTCGTACGATTATTGTAGACTCCACCGTTACCTGTCGCATGAAGCGCTCTGATGTGATCGACAATGCGAACATCCGCCCAGGCGATGTCATCGTGGGTCTTTCGTCGACCGGTCAGGCCACCTACGAGAAACGTTACAACGGCGGTATGGGCTCCAACGGCCTTACCTCAGCCCGTCACGATGTATTCGCCAAGTACCTTGCCGAGACCTACCCTGAGAGTTACGACCATGCAGTACCCGACGACCTCGTCTATAGTGGCAAATATCAGTTGACGGATGCTGTAGAGGGTTCTCCTGTGGATGCAGGACAGTTGGTGTTGTCGCCTACAAGAACCTATGCCCCCGTCATCAAGAAACTGCTGGACGAACTGCGCCCCGATATCCACGGTATGGTTCATTGCACAGGCGGTGCCCAGACAAAGGTTCTCCACTTCGTCAGCGACAACTGCCGCGTGATTAAGGATAATATGTTCCCTGTTCCCCCACTCTTCAAGGCCATCCACGAGTGCTCAGGCACCGACTGGCGAGAGATGTACCAGGTGTTCAATATGGGGCACCGCATGGAGATCTATGTGCCAGCCATAGTTGCCGAGAAGGTCATTGCCATCTCAAAGAGTTTCAACATCGACGCTCAGGTGGTGGGTCGCATAGAGGAAGGCAAGAAGAGTCTGACAATCCGATCGGAGTACGGAGTTTTTAACTATTAAAAAGTGATCGATATTCATAATACAATAAATGGACAACAACAGCATACTTCAAAAACTTGACGGTCTGGAGGCCCGTTTCGAGGAGGTATCGACCCTGATTACCGACCCCGATGTGATAGCCGACCAGAACCGTTTCGTGAAACTGACCAAGGAATACAAGGATCTAGGCGACATCATGGACGCCCGCAAGCGTTACATTGCCTGTCTCAACGGCATCAAGGAGGCTAAAGATATCCTTTCTAACGAGGATGATCCCGAGATGAAAGAGATGGCTCGCGAGGAACTGGCTGTCAACGAAGCCTTGCAGCCCAAGTTGGAGGAAGAAATCAAGATTGCCCTTATTCCCAAGGATCCGGAAGACGCGAAGAACGTACAAATGGAAATACGTGCCGGAACAGGCGGCGATGAAGCCTGCTTGTTTGCTGGCGACCTGTTTAAGATGTACAAGAGTTACTGCGACTCGAAGGGGTGGCAACTCTCCATCACCAGCGTATCAGAAGGTGCCGTAGGTGGATACAAGGAAATCGACTTCGCCGTCTCGGGTGCCGATGTTTATGGCACACTAAAATACGAGTCGGGCGTGCATCGTGTACAACGAGTTCCTGCCACAGAGACACAGGGGCGTATGCACACCTCTGCCGCTACCGTTGCCGTATTGCCGGAGGCCGATAAGTTTGAGGTGCATGTCAATGAGGGCGAGATCAAATGGGACACTTTCCGATCCAGCGGTGCTGGTGGACAGAACGTGAACAAGGTGGAATCGGGTGTGCGTCTGCGCTATATGTGGAAGAACCCCAATACGGGCGAGACCGAGGAAATCCTCATCGAGTGTACTGAGACGCGCGACCAGCCCAAAAACAAGGAACGTGCCCTCTCTCGCCTCTATACCTTTATATATGATAAGGAGCACCAAAAATACATGGACGACATCGCCTCGCGCCGTAAGAGTCTCGTATCGACTGGCGACCGTTCAGCCAAAATCCGCACCTACAACTTCCCTCAGGGTCGAGTGACAGATCACCGAATCGGTTTTACCACTCATGACCTGCAAGGATTCCTCGGTGGCGATATCCAAGCAATGATTGATGCGCTGACCGTTGCAGAAAATGCCGAAAGAATGAAAGAAACTGAATTATAAACTATAGGTTATGACAAGACAAGAACTTATAAACCTGATTTTCAAAAAGCAGAGTTTCCTCTGCGTCGGTCTCGATACGGACATCAACAAGATTCCCCAATGTATCATCGACGAAGCAAAGAGTCACGATGGCGACGACTATATCTTCCGTGCCCTTTGTGAGTTCAATGCACTCATCATCGATGCTACAGCCCCCTATTGTGTTGCTTACAAACCCAATCTGGCTTTTTACGAGGCCTATGGTGTCGATGGCATACTGGCCTTTGAGGCCACCATCGATTACTTGAAAGAAGAATACCCCAACCATTTTATCATTGCTGATGCTAAGCGCGGTGATATCGGAAATACGTCGAAAATGTACGCTAAGACCTTCTTCGAGCAGTACGATGTAGATGCCCTCACCGTCGCTCCATATATGGGCGAAGACTCCGTCACACCCTTCCTCGGCTATGAAGGCAAATGGGTCATCCTCCTTGCTCTTACAAGCAACAAGGGCTCACAGGACTTCCAGATGACACCCCTTCATACGCCCCTCATCGGCAGATGGGGACCAGGCGTTTTCGAGGGTGAGCGTCTCTTCGAACGTGTACTGAAAACCTCGCAGCAATGGGGAACGGAAGAAAATATGATGTACGTTGTGGGTGCTACTCAAGGCAAGATGTTTGAGGATATTCGTAGCATCGCGCCTCACCATTTTCTCCTTGTTCCAGGTATCGGTGCCCAAGGAGGCTCATTAGAAGAGGTATGTAAATATGGCATGAACAAAGATTGCGGTCTTCTCGTCAATTCCTCTCGCGGTATTATTTATGCCTCTTCTGGTAAAGACTTCGCCGATGTTGCCGCCCAAAAGGCGCAGGAACTTCAGAAACAAATGGCTGAAGAACTGAAAAGGATTGCATGAACAACCCTAAGATTATCAACGACCCGGTATTCGGGTTTATTAAGATACCTCGCGGATTGCTCTACGGCATTGTAGAGCATCCGTTGTTTCAACGACTAAACCGTATCAACCAGTTGGGACTGGCCTCAGTAGTTTATCCTGGTGCCAGACACACCCGGTTCCAGCACTCGTTAGGTGCCTTCCACCTGATGACGGAAGCTGTGCGCTCACTACAGGAGAAAGGCAACTTCATCTTTGATTCTGAGTCAGAGGCCGTGGAGGCTGCCATCTTGATGCACGACATCGGACACGGACCTTTCTCGCATGTCTTGGAAGACACGCTGATACATGGTATATCGCACGAGGATATTTCTCTACTGATGATGGAGGAAATCAACAAGACTTTCAACGGAGAACTAAATCTCGCCATCAGCATATTCAAAGGCGACTACCCAAAGAACTTCTTGCACCAATTGATTTCGAGTCAGTTGGATATGGATCGTTTGGACTATTTACGGCGCGACTCGTTCTATACAGGCGTAACGGAAGGAAATATCGGCAGTGCACGTATCATCAAGATGCTCAACGTGGTAGACGATTCTCTTGTAGTTGAGCATAAAGGTATTTATTCGCTCGAGAATTATCTCACCACCCGACGGCTGATGTACTGGCAGGTATATCTGCACCGTACCTGTGTGGCCTACGAAAAGGTGCTGGTGAATATGCTCACCCGTGCCAAGAATCTGATACAGATGGGGCAGAAAGTGTTCGCCTCGCCTGCCCTATACTACTTCCTGATTAATGACGTGGATGAGGAATGGTTTGCAACGCACTCGGAGACATTGATGTATTACGGAGAACTGGACGACTCTGATATATGGAGTGCCATGAAAGCATGGAAGCACCATAACGACAAGATTCTATCGACACTGGCCACAGATATGCTCGACCGCAGAATCTTCAAGGTAGAGGTGCATGAGGAACCTATCTCTGAGACAAGAATACAGGAACTACAGGAGATGATTGCCCGGAAACTGCATATTCCCATTGGTGATGCCCACTACTTGATGAGTGTGAATACCATCTCAAAGGACATGTACAATGTGGAGGACGACAGCATCACAATACTTTACAAAGATGGAACGATTCGCGATATTTCAGAGGCTTCAGAATTGCTAAATGTTCAATTACTTTCTAAAAAAATAAGAAAATATTACCTCTGTTATCAGCGTTTTGAATAATTTTTGCTATCTTTGCGGCATAAATTGTAAAGGATATGGAATTTACCGCTAAACAAATAGCTGAGATGATTGGTGGTCGTGTGGAAGGCAACGAACAGGCTACCGTGAATTCATTTGCAAAAATCGAAGAGGGAAAGCAGGGAGCCATCTCGTTTCTCTCGAATCCCAAATACACCCATTATCTTTATGACACACAGTCGAGCGTAGTACTCATCAACGAAGATGTAGAATTGGAGAAACCTGTTGCTACCACATTAATTCGCGTGAAGAACGCCTACGAGAGTGTAGCCAGACTGTTGCAGATATACGAGTCGATGAAACCCCGTAAGACAGGAATAGACCCTCATGCCTACATTTCCGATAAAGCCACTGTCGGCAAGGATGTTTATATTGGTGCATTTGTTGTGATCGGTGATGGGGTCGTGATCGGTGACGGTACCCAGATCTATCCCCATACGGTGATTGGTGATGGTGTGACGATTGGTGATAAATGTACGCTCTTTCCGAACGTGACCATCTATCAGGGCTGCAAATTGGGAAATAATGTAACAATCCATGCGGGCAGCGTAATCGGTGCTGACGGCTTTGGCTTCGCACCCAACACCGAGGGCTATGACAAGATTCCGCAGATAGGAATCGTGGTCATTGAGGACAATGTGGAAATCGGTGCCAACACCTGTATCGACCGTTCAACGATGGGACAGACCGTCATCCATAAGGGCGTGAAGTTGGACAACCTGATTCAGGTAGCTCACAACTGTGAGATTGGCGAGAACACGGTCATGTCGGCTCAAGTAGGTATGGCTGGCAGCACAAAGATTGGCAGTTGGTGTATGGTGGGCGGACAGGCAGGTTTTTCTGGCCATATCCATGTGGCAGATAAGACCCTCGTGGGAGCCCAATGCGGCGTGATTGGAAACACAAAGGGCGACGGAGAGCAGTTGATTGGTTCACCTGCCGTTAGCCCGAAAATGTATTTCAAGGCTCGCGCACTCGATGCCAAGTTGCCTGATATGTATCGGCAGATAGCCCAATTGCAGCGCGAAATTGATGAACTTAAAAAGAATAATAACATATGAAGCAGAAAACACTGAAAGGCAGTTTCTCATTGTTTGGTAAGGGACTGCATACAGGTCTGAATTTGACAGTGACATTCAACCCCGCCCCAGAAAATCACGGGTATAAAATCCAGCGTATCGACTTGGAGGGAGAACCCATCATCGACGCGATTGCAGAGAATGTGGTAGATACCCAGCGCGGTACCGTGCTCGGCAAGGGAGAAGCAAGGGTGTCAACCGTGGAGCATGGACTGGCAGCACTTTATGCCTTAGGAATCGACAACTGCCTGATGCAGGTGAACGGTCCAGAATTCCCCATTTTGGACGGATCGGCCATCCAATATGTTGACAAAATTAATGAGGTAGGTATCGAGGAGCAGAATGCGCCCAAAGACTGGTACATAATCCGTAAGAAGTTAGAAGTAAAAGACGAGAAAACAGGTTCAAGCATAACAATTCTGCCCGACGATGAGTTCTCGCTCACTGTCATGTGCTCGTTTGAATCGAAGTTTATAAACTCACAATTTGCCACCGTCAACAAGGTGGAGGATTTCCCAACCGAAATAGCCCCTGCTCGTACCTTTGTTTTTGTACGTGACATTGAGCCTTTATTGCAAGCGAACCTCATTAAGGGAGGCGACCTGGACAATGCTATAGTCATCTATGAGCGCCAGACCACACAGGAGCGTCTCGATATGTTGGCTGATATGCTACACGTGGAGCACCGTGATGCCAACGACTTGGGGTATATCCAGCACAAACCACTGGTTTGGGAGAACGAGTGTACGCGTCATAAGTTGCTTGATATCGTCGGCGACATGGCTCTCATAGGCAAGCCTATCAAGGGTCGTATCATCGCTACCCGTCCGGGACATAGCATCAACAACAAGTTTGCCCGTCTGATGCGGAAGGAAATCCGCAAACACGAGATACAGGCCCCTTTTTATGATCCCAACGAAGAGCCTGTAATGGATGTGAACCGCATCCGTGAACTCCTGCCACACCGCTACCCCATGCAGTTGGTGGACAAGGTGATTTCTCTTGGTGCCACCACTATTGTCGGTATTAAGAACATCACCGCTAACGAACCTTTTTTCCAGGGACATTTCCCACAGGAACCCGTGATGCCGGGTGTCTTACAGATTGAAGCCATGGCTCAGTGTGGTGGACTTTTAGTACTGAACACCCTCGAAGAACCCGAACGCTGGAGTACGTATTTCATGAAAATTGACGATGTGAAGTTCCGTCAAAAAGTGGTGCCTGGCGATACGCTTATTTTCAAAGTTGACCTACTCGCACCCGTTCGTCACGGTATCTCATCGATGAAGGGTTATATCTTCGTAGGTGACTCGGTTGTAGCAGAGGCTTCATTTACTGCTCAAATTGTTAAGAACAAATAACTTATGGCTAATCAGATACATCCCATGGCCGTTGTAGACCCTGAGGCAATCCTGGGCGACGGCAATGTCATTGGTCCCTTCTGCGTCATTGACAAGAACGTAATCATTGGCAATAACAATCAATTTCTGAACAATGTAACCATTCATTATGGTGCCCGCATCGGCAACAACAACGAATTCTTCCCAGGAGCCTCAATCTCTACGAAGCCCCAAGATTTGAAGTTCCAAGGTGAGGATACCACCTGTGAGATTGGCGACAACAACTCCATCCGCGAGAATGTTACCATTTCACGTGGTACAGCCTCAAAGGGTAAGACTGTCGTAGGTAATGGTAATCTATTGATGGAAAATATGCACGTGGCACACGACTGTGTAATTGGAAATGGCTGCATCATCGGCAACTCCACAAAATTCGCAGGTGAGGTTGTTGTCGATGATTTCGCTATCATTTCCGCCACCTGTCTTTTCCACCAGTTCTGTCATGTGGGCAGTTACATCATGTTCCAAGGCGGCACACGTACCAGCCAAGATATTCCCCCTTACGTCATTGCAGGAAAAGAGCCTGTGCGTTATGCCGGTGTGAACCTCGTAGGCCTGCGTCGTCGCGGTTTCTCCCGTGAGGCCATTGAGGCCATCCACGAGGCCTATCGTATCATCTATTCTCAGGGTGTGTTGAAGGACGGTGTGGCAATGGCTCGTGAGCAATTCCCCGATTCGAAAGAAGTGGAATATATCTGTTCTTTCATCGAAAACTCAAAACGCGGAGTCATCAGGTAATTGGACAAAACGCTCATCGTTATCACAGGCCCCACAGCCGTCGGCAAGACGCGTCTCTGTATCGACATAGCCAAACATTTCGGCATCCCCATCATCAATGCCGATTCCCGGCAGATTTACAAGGAACTGAAAATTGGCACGGCCAGTCCTACTGATGAAGAGAGACGTGAAGTAAAGCATTTTTTCGTCGGAACACTGAGTTTGGAGGATTATTATAATGCATCGCTCTATGAGCAACAGGTGATGGCACTACTCGAAACATTGTTTAAGACACACGACTATGCATTGATGTCAGGGGGGAGTATGATGTATATTGATGCGGTATGCAACGGTATCGATGACATCCCGACAGTTGATGATGAAACTCGCAAAACAATGAAACGACGATTGGAGGAAGATGGTTTGGAGTGTCTCTGTGAGGAATTGCGACAACTCGATCCTGAGTATTACGAAATCGTTGACAGGAAGAACCCCAAACGGGTGGTACACGCCCTTGAAATCTGTACAATGACGGGCAAGACCTATACCTCATTCCGCAAACGGGAGCAGAAACAACGGCCCTTCCGAATCATCAAAATAGGACTGAACCGCGAGCGTCAGGAACTTTATGAAAGGATTAATGTCCGCGTGGACGAGATGATGGAGAATGGTTTGGGGGAAGAAGCGAAGGGACTGTATGGGCTAAAACATTTAAACGCCTTGAACACAGTTGGATATAAGGAATTGTTTGAGTATTTCGATGGGCGATTGGCATTGGATGAAGCTATAGAACGCATCAAGGGAAACACCCGGCGGTATGCCCGGAAGCAACTGACATGGTACAAGAAAGACGAACAAATGAAATGGTTTCATCCGAATCAGAAAGAGAATATCATTAACTACATATTATCTTTATAATTATGAAAGGGTTATTTGGTAAAGTCATCGGTTGGATAAAGGGCATATGGCCTTGGTATAAGAACCTGTACAAAGGACGTCCCTGGTATGTCAAGATATTAGTAGGTTTGGTTTCATTGGTGTCAGCGTTCTTTCTCTATCTAGGTGCTGTAGATACAAATTTCCTATGGCTCTTCGGTAAGTCGCCCTCTATGTCGACTATCAAAAATAAACGCCCGGCAGAGGCATCAATAATATATAGTGCTGACAATGTTCAGATAGGCAAGTATTTCAGTGAGAACCGAACCCCCGTAACTTACGAAGAGGTGAATCCTGTGTTTTGGAAGGCGCTGATTGACACGGAAGATGAACGTTTCTATAGTCATCACGGCATCGACTTTACCGCCTTTGCTGCTGTGGCCAAGGAGTACATCCTGCACCGAGATGCACGGGGAGCCTCCACCATCACACAGCAGTTGGCCAAGAATCTCTTCCGTACACGAAGCGAATATTCCACAGGACTGTTAGGTAATATCCCCGGCATCAAGATGCTCATTATGAAGAGCAAGGAGTGGATTACGGCTTATAAACTGGAGTTCTTCTTTACCAAGGAAGAGATTCTGACGCAATATGCAAACACCGTAGACTTTGGCTCCAATGCCTTTGGCATCAAGACGGCCTGTAAGACCTATTTCAACTGCAAGCCTCAGGATTTGACCGCAGAGAATGCCGCCATTCTCGTGGGCATGCTCAAGGCCACCACTTATTATAATCCACTTATCAACCCCGAAAACTCGTTGAAGCGCCGAAACATCGTACTCGACCTTATGCAGCAGCATGGCGACATCACTGCTGAAGTCTGCGACTCACTAAAAAAACTTGACATCAGGCTCGATTACAGTGTGGAGTCGGCCTATGATGGTGATGCCAACTATTTCCGCGAGGCAGTGGCTGATTATCTGAAAGATTGGTGCGAGGAATACTTCGATAACCGCAACGCTCTCTATACAGAGGGTCTGAAAATCTATACGACTATCGACACCCGGATGCAAAGGTATGCCGAGGATGCTGCCCTGAAACAGATGAAACAGGTGCAACAGACCTTCAATCAGCACTGGGGTAGCACTAACCCTTGGCAGGACGAACGCCATATTGAAATCAAGAATTTCATTGAGGACATTGCCAAGCGTCAGCCAGTCTATAAATACCTCTCTAAGAAATACAATGGTAATGAAGATTCCATCAACTTTTACCTGAACAAGCCTCATACTGTAAAAGTATTCGACTACGACAAGGGACAGGTAGAAAAAGAACTGTCAACAATGGACTCCATTCGTTATATGGTGCGCTTCATGCACTGTGGTTTCGTGGCAATGGAGCCCCAGACAGGCCACGTGAAGGCATGGGTAGGCGATATTGATTTTCGTTCGTGGAAATATGACAAAGTGACTGCGATGCGTCAGCCTGGTTCTACTTTCAAACTCTTCGTCTATACAGAAGCGATGAACCAAGGTGTTACTCCATGTGATACTCGCAAAGACGAATACTTCTCAATGAAAGTGATGGATCATGGTAAGGAGGTGACATGGACTCCCACGAATGCCGACGGACACTTCTCCGGTGCATATATCACCCTAAAGCAGGCCTTTGCCATGAGTATCAATTCTGTCGCCGTTCGTCTTGGACAAGAGTGCGGCATTGATAATATTGTGAAGACGGCTCACGCAATGGGCATCAAATCTGAACTGAATGCCACACCCTCACTGACGCTGGGTGCAAGCGACGTTAATCTGTTGGAATTAGTTAACTCCTATTGTACTCCAGTTAATAATGGTAAGCAGATAGGTCCCATCTTGGTGGCAAAGATTGAAGACCGCGACGGCAAGGTTATCTACGAGGCTCCGACGGAAGCACGTCAGGTCATTCCCACTCGTTCTGCTTTCCTTGTCCAGCAGTTGCTCAAGGGCGGCATGAGCGGCACAAGTTCCCGTCTAATGGGTTTTGTTGGATACGACAAGGCTGCAGATACAGACTTCGGTGGGAAGACTGGCACTTCCAACAACCACTCTGATGCCTGGTTTGTCGGCACCACGCCAAAACTTGTCGTAGGTGCATGGGTAGGTGGCGAATACCGGAGTATCCATTTCCGAACAGGCATGCTTGGACAAGGTAACCGTACGGCATTGCCTATCTGTGGATATTTCCTTGGCTCTGTGCTCAACGATCCCACCTTCAAACAGTATCGTACACGCTTTGCTGTTCCACATGATGTAGATCTACAAAGCAATCTCTACGACTGTGGTGGTTACTATCAGGCACCTGCTGACTCCGATTCTATCAGTACCGACTCGCTTGATTTCGAAGGTATTGATGAATATATAGAACTGGACGAAGAGGGAAATCCTATACAAAAGTCCATTGAGCCAACTGAGAATCCAGAGAAAAATCCAGAGCCGATAGAGGTACCTGATAACGAAGCAACCAAGGACGAAGATTGACAAAATAGGATTTCATCGATAAAATTTCCAATTTCGTCGAGAAAAACAACCGATTGCACGAATATTATGTTAAAATTTTATAAATTTGCACGTTGTGCGGGCGCACAGATTATGGAGATGGAAAATAGTTAGAAAAATGTTTGGCTGTTCCGAAAAAACTCCATACCTTTGCAAACGTTATCCTGAAAACAATCTTTTTACCTTAGGAAGCTAATACCTATTGAAGATAAGGAGCGATTGCTTGCGAAAGTCGTCGCTTTATTTTTGTCAACATGTGAAAAAGTTAAACTTTCCTAAAAGAAATCACAATGTTTATTTTTCAATGTTCAATGTTCAATAAAATTAGTACCTTTGCACCCCGATTAGAGTCCGTGGGGGCTGAGTGAAGTGTGTACGAACGTACACCGCCTCGCGGAAAAACCCTTTAATACAATATAAATAATGTACGCAATTGTAGACATTCAGGGTCAGCAGTTTAAAGTGGAACAGGGACAGAAACTCTTCGTTCACCACATCAAAGATGCCGAAGAAGGCAAGACTGTTGAATTTGACAAGGTACTGCTCGTAGATGCTGACGGTGCAGTGACGGTAGGTGCTCCGACCGTAGAGGGAGCAAAAGTAGTATGTGAAGTTGTGAACCCGCTCGTAAAGGGCGACAAGGTGATTGTTTTCAAGATGAAGCGCCGCAAGGACTCTCGTAAGCGTAACGGTCATCGTGAGCAGTTCACACAAGTTGAAGTTAAATCAGTAATCGCTTAAAGTTAGGAGGACTTAGAAATGGCTCATAAAAAAGGTGTAGGTAGTTCTAAGAACGGTCGCGAGAGCGCTGCTCAGCGACTGGGCATTAAGATTTTCGGCGGTCAGCAGTGTGTGGCTGGTAACATCATCGTTCGCCAGCGCGGTACAAAGCACAATCCTGGTAACAACGTAGCCATCGGTAAGGATGACACCTTGTTTGCCCTCGTTGACGGAACAGTACAGTTCCACAAAGGCGCACGTAACAAGAGTGTTGTTTCGGTGATTCCCAACGCTGAGGCCTAATTATTTTCAAACAAGAAAAAACTTATTCCAAACAAACAACAGAGTCCCACTCTCCTATGGAGAGCGGGATTTCTGCTTTTTTATGGTATTTTATTTTGTAGTATCAGCAAAAATAACTAACTTTGCAAACTAGAATTGAATTCAACTTATAAATACGTATTTAATATGTTAACACTCAAACTCATCAGTGAGCAAACTGAACGTGTGGTCAAGGGCTTGGAGAAGAAGCATTTCCCTAATGCAAAAGAAGCCATTGATCAGGTACTGGCCGTTGACAAAAAACGTCGCGAGGCCCAACAAGAACTAGATAAATGTCTGAATGAGCAGAAACAACTTTCTGGTCAGATTGGCCGTCTGATGAAAGATGGTCAGAAAGATCTGGCTGAACAAGTGAAGCAACAGGTGGCCGAACTCAAAGAGAAGTCAAAGCAACTCGATGAGACGATGGCCAAGGCCCATGAAGAGATGATCAGCCAACTCTGCCAGATTCCTAATATCCCCTACGACGAGGTGCCTGAGGGCAAGACCGCTGAGGACAATCACGTGGTAAAGTCAAACCTTCGAGAGTGTAAGGAGAGCGACACCGTTGGCAATTGGAATGTGAATCCCTCATTGGGCATTGCTAATCCCCTGCCCCATTGGGAACTTGCCAAGAAATACAACCTCATCGACTTCGATCTTGGCGTAAAGATCACAGGTGCTGGTTTCCCCGTCTATATCGGCAAGGGTGCCCAGTTGCAGAGAGCATTGATAAACTTCTTCCTCGCAGAAGCCAACAAGGCTGGCTACACGGAGGTTATGCCACCGACGGTAGTGAATGCCGCTTCTGGTTACGGAACAGGTCAGTTACCCGACAAGGAAGGTCAGATGTATCACTGCGAGGTGGATGATTTCTATCTTATCCCTACTGCCGAGGTGCCTGTAACAAACATCTACCGTGATGTCATCCTCGACGAGAAGGATCTGCCCATCAAGAACTGCGCCTATACAGAGTGTTTCCGCAGAGAGGCTGGATCATACGGTAAGGATGTACGCGGACTGAACCGTTTGCACGAGTTCTCGAAGATTGAGATCGTACGCATTGACAAGCCCGAACATTCGAAGGAGAGCCACAAGGAGATGTTAGCACACGTGGAGGGACTGTTGAAGAAACTCGAACTACCTTATCGCATTCTGTTGCTTTGCGGTGGTGACCAGAGTTTCACCTCTGCCATCTGCTACGACTTCGAGGTATATTCAGAGGCTCAGGGTCGTTGGCTCGAAGTATCTTCCGTATCGAATTTTGATACTTATCAGGCCAACCGTCTGAAATGCCGCTATCGTCCCGAGGGCAGCAAGAAACCGGAACTCTGCCATACCCTGAATGGTTCGGCTCTTGCTTTGCCCCGTATCGTGGCAGCCCTGTTGGAAAACAACCAGACAGAGAATGGCATCAAGATCCCTGCTGCACTGATACCATATACCGGCTTTGAGATAATTGATTAAATGAATAATATTTACCTTTTAAAAATTACTTTATGAACAGGAATGAAAAGTTTGTCATCACGATCAATCGTGAATTAGGCAGTGGTGGTCGCACCGTAGGAAGAAAATTGGCAGAAAAACTGAATGTTGCCTTCTATGACAAGGCACTCATCAACGAGTTAAAGGAGAAGTTCCATCTGGACACAGAGGAAATTGAAAAGTTAAAGAGTGGAAAGAGCGACTGGTGGAGAGAATTCATCAATTCTGCTTTGTATCTGGGACAGGGAATGAACGAGATGTGGTATTATAATCGTATGACCGGCAAGGAAGGTTTTCTTGTTACCAGCAACGATATGTTCAAACAAGATAAGGAAATTCTGACCAAGGTGGCCGAAGAGGATTCATGTGTCATTGCTGGCCGTTCAGGTTTCAGCGTTTTTGCTGACCACCCCAACCACTTGAGCATTCTGATTCAGGCTCCACTGGAGCACCGCGTCCAGCGCATTATGAGCAAGCAAGACCTGAGTCGTGAAGAGGCTGAGAAGGTCATCAAGAAAGTAGACGAGATGCGTGAGAACTATGTCAAGAAGTATACTGGCACTTCCCGCTATGACACCCGCAACTATGACCTCGTCATTAATATGGAAGGAAAGACTGAAGACGAGGCCGTCGACCTGATTCTCCAGTATATCGGATAAGAATAATAATGAATAAGATTGTAAGAAAAGAGCAATTTTCCGAGAAGGTATTCCTTTTCGAAATTGAGGCTCCACTGATTGCCAAAAGTCGCAAGGCTGGCAATTTCGTCATCGTGCGTGTAGGCAAGAAGGGTGAGCGTATGCCATTGACAATTGCCGCCGCAGACATAGAGAAAGGCACCATCACACTGGTCGTACAGATGGTGGGACTCTCATCGAAAAAACTCTGTGCCTTAAACGTCGGTGACTATGTAACTGATGTGGTAGGACCGCTGGGTAATCCCACGAAGATAGAAAAATACGGTACCGTGGTCTGTGCTGGTGGTGGACTCGGTGTGGCTCCCATGCTGCCTATCATCCAGGCGCTGAAGGCTGCCGGTAACCGTGTGCTGTCAGTGATGGCAGGTCGAAGCAAAGACCTCATCATCCTTGAGGACAAGGTCCGTGAGAGTTCCGACGAGGTAATTATCATGACTGATGATGGCTCATACGGCGAGAAGGGCGTCGTGACAGTCGGTATGGAAAAGTTCTTCGAGCAGGAGCATGTCGACAAGGTGTTTGCCATTGGTCCTCCCATCATGATGAAGTTCTCGAATCTTACGGCCCAAAAGCACAACATCCCCTGCGAAGTCAGTCTGAATACCATTATGGTGGATGGTACAGGTATGTGCGGCGCCTGCCGACTCACCATCGGCGGTAAGACGAAGTTCGTCTGTATCGATGGCCCGGAGTTCGATGGCGCCCTCGTGGACTGGGACGAGATGTTTAAGCGCATGGGAACCTTCAAGCGTGAGGAGCAGGAAGAACTTGCTCACTACGAAGAGCATCTGGATAGTGTCTCAGACGAGACGAAAACTGAGGCTGCTCATACAGATATCGCAATGGATGCAGCCCCCACAGAGGATAGTATCGACGTTCTGACTGATCGTGATGCCGAGTGGCGCAAGGAACTCCGTGCTTCAATGAAACCGAAGGAGCGCACACAGATCGAGCGTGTCATCATGCCAGAACTCGACCCCGTCTATCGTGCCACAACCCGTACTGAGGAAGTCAATATCGGACTCACCAAGGAGATGGCAATGACCGAGGCCAAGCGTTGTCTGGACTGCGCTAAGCCCAGTTGTGTAGAGGGCTGCCCTGTGAATATCAATATCCCATCGTTCATCAAGAATATCGAACGTGGTCAGTTCCTGGCTGCTGCCAAGGTGCTGAAGAACACCTCTGCCCTACCCGCTGTCTGCGGCCGTGTATGTCCGCAGGAGAAGCAGTGCGAGAGCAAGTGTATCCACCTGAAGATGAACGAACCCGCTGTGGCCATCGGTTATCTGGAACGTTTCGCAGCAGACTTCGAGCGTGAGAGCGGCAATATCTCACTGCCCGAGATTGCACCTGCTAACGGCATCAAGATTGCCGTTGTCGGATCAGGCCCTGCCGGATTGTCATTCGCAGGCGATATGGTAAAGAAGGGCTATGATGTTTATGTCTTCGAGGCTCTGCACGAGATTGGTGGTGTGCTGAAATATGGTATCCCCGAGTTCCGTTTGCCTAACATGATTGTGGATGTGGAGATTGAGAACCTCGCTAAGATGGGTGTTCACTTCCAGACTGACGTCATCGTAGGCAAGACCATCAGCGTAGAGCAACTAGAGGCACAGGGCTTCAAGGGAATCTTTGTAGGCTCTGGTGCAGGTCTGCCCAACTTCATGAATATCCCCGGAGAGAACAGTATCAACATCATGTCATCGAATGAGTACCTGACTCGTGTGAATCTGATGGATGCAGCCAATCCCAAGACTGACACCCCGTTGAATCCAGCAAAGAGCGTTCTCGTTGTAGGTGGCGGTAACACGGCTATGGACTCTTGTCGTACGGCTAAGCGCTTAGGTGCTGAGGTAACACTCGTCTATCGTCGCTCAGAGGTGGAGATGCCTGCCCGTCTAGAAGAGGTGAAGCATGCCAAGGAGGAAGGTATTAACTTCCTGACACTGCATAATCCTATTGAGTACATTGCTGATGAGCAGGGTGCCGTAAAGCAGGCCGTTCTGCAAGTGATGGAACTGGGAGAGCCTGATGCTTCTGGTCGTCGTTCGCCTGTTCCCGTAGAGGGTAAGACGGTGACACTTGATGTTGACCAGGTGATTGTGGCTGTTGGTGTATCTCCCAACCCACTGGTACCGAAGTCTATCCAAGGTCTTGAACTGGGTCGTAAGAACACTATTGCCGTCAACGACGATATGCAGTCATCACGTGCTGAGATCTTCGCCGGTGGTGATATCGTGCGTGGTGGTGCAACGGTAATCCTCGCCATGGGTGATGGGCGTCGTGCTGCTCTGAACATGGATAAGCATCTACGTGGACAAGCCTAAATCAGATATTGTAAGCCGTCGCCTTGAACGCCGTTTGAAAGAACTGTTTGTCAAGGCGATGGCTACTTATCATCTGATAGAGGATGATGACCGTATCCTCGTGGGGCTGTCTGGAGGAAAAGACTCCCTCTGTCTGCTGGAACTAATGGCTTCTCGCGCCAAGATTGAACACCCACGATTTAGTGTAGAGGCCCTACACGTAAGAATGGAGAATATCCACTACGAGACGGACACCAGTTATCTGCAACAGTTCTGCGATGACTTGGGTATCAGGCTTCATGTGAGAACGACGCGATTTGAGGTCGAAAAAAGCCTGGACTTAGGCGATCATCCTAACAATGCCCGTCTTAGAAAGCAGAAACAGCCTTGTTTTCTCTGTTCCTGGATGCGCCGCAAAGAGATGTTCAACCTCGCACAGGAACTTGGTTGCAACAAGATAGCCCTCGGGCACCATCAGGATGACCTTATCCATACGGCACTAATGAATCTCATTTTCCAAGGACGATTTGACTCAATGCCTGCCCGTCTGAAGATGCGTAAGATGCCACTCACCATCATCCGTCCATTATGTTTGATGCACGAGGCCGATATCAAAGCCTTCGCAAAGATGAGAAACTATCATAAACAGACCAAGAGCTGTCCCTATGAAAAAGACTCGCACCGCACGGATATCAAACGGATCTATGACGAAATGGAACTGATGAACCCTGAGGCTCGATTCAGCATTTGGAGAGCCTTGAATACTGCCAACAAACTGATTGAAGAATAAAAGCATAACTCAATGAAAGTAAAAAACATAGCCACTATTGCTCTTGCTCTGCTTATACCAATTTTTGTGTCGGCACAGAAGCAGCAGAAGAAGAAAACTGTCATCAAAAAACCGCCAGTAGTAGTGGTGGAGGAACCCCAAGAAGACCCTCGTATCGTAGAGATGCGAGAGGCCACGCAACAGATAGTTTTCATCGACTCTGTCGTTGTTGCCAAAAGTGATTTTCTCTCCTCCATCCGACTCAATCCAGAGTCAGGCAGACTCACTACCTACGACCAGTTCTTCCGCAGTCAGGAGCATCCCGATGGCTATGTCTTCGTCAACGAGATGGGTAACAAGTGCTATTTCTCCGATGAAGACGACAATGGAAGGATGAAACTCTACACCTGTGACAAACTTGGCAAGGAGTGGAGTGAACAGGCACCAGTCAAGGGAATCAGCGAAGGTATCACGGAAGCCAACTACCCCTTTATGATGACCGACGGCACTACCTTCTATTTCGCCGCCAAGGGACAGGAAAGCATTGGTGGCTACGACATCTTTGTGACCCGCTATGACTCCGAGGACGGACAGTTCTTGAAGCCGGAGAACATCGGTATGCCATTCAACTCTGAGGCCAACGACTATATGTATGCCATCGATGAAATCAGTAACATCGGCTATTTCGCCACGGATCGTCGTCAACCGGAAGGAAAAGTGTGTATCTACATCTTCATACCCCCTACCTCTCGTCATACCTATGGTCTTGACACCTATTCAGAAGAACAACTCCGTGACCTTTCAGAAATCCGTCGTATTGCTAGCACTTGGGGCAGTGACAAGGAGCGCAAGCAGGCTCTCGAACGTTTGAAGAGTATCGGCACCAAGACTGTCACCCAACAACCGAAGTCTGAAATGGAGATGATCATTAACGACCAGGTCACATATACCTCTGTCAATCAGTTCCGCAGTCAGGAAAGTCTGCCCTTGTTCCAACGATTAACTGAAACAAAGAGGAAATTGTCAGAGACACAGAAAACCTTGGAGAAGTCGAGGGCTTACTATGCAAAGGCGAACAAGGAAGACAAGAATGTACTGCGTACGGAGATATTAGACGGCGAAGACGAAATCCTGCGCCTGACCTATCAGGTCAGCGACCTCGAAAAACGCATCCGCAATGCAGAAAACAAAATACTAAACCCATAAAATAAAAAGCCTTATGAATAAAAAACATTTCCCGGAATCAGAACTGATTATCAATGCCGACGGTTCTTGTTTCCACCTTCATCTGAAACCAGAGCAGTTAGCCGACAAGATCATCCTCGTGGGTGATCCTGACCGTGTTGACACCGTCGCTGCGCATTTTGACTCAAAGGAGTGCGAGGTGTCGAACCGTGAGTTCCACACCATCACCGGTATGTATAAGGGCAAACGTGTCACTTGCCAGAGTCACGGTATCGGCTGTGACAACATCGACATTGTGGCCAATGAACTTGATACCCTTGCCAACATCGATTACGCCACTCGCGAGGAGAAGGCAGAACATCGCACACTCACAATGGTACGTATCGGCACCTGTGGTGGACTTCAACCAAACACCCCGACTGGCTGTTTCGTGGCATCAGTTAAGAGTATCGGCTTCGATGGTTTGCTGAACTTCTATGCTGGCCGTAATCAGGTTTGCGACCTCCAACTTGAAGAGGTCTTCAAAAAACACATGGAGTGGAACCCTATCAAGGGTTCGCCATATGTATCAGTAGCCGATGCTGAACTGATCGATCGTATAGCCCAGGACGATATGGTTCGCGGATATACGATCTCCTGCGGAGGATTCTATGGTCCTCAGGGGCGTGTACTTCGTGCAGACCTCGAAGATCCCAAGCAGAACGAAAAGATTGAAGCCTTCGAGTATGAAGGCATGAAGATCTGCAACTTCGAAATGGAATCCTCTGCCCTCGCAGGTATGGCTTCACTGCTGGGCCATCGCGCAATGACCTGCTGTATGGTCATCGCCAACCGTTACGCTCAGAAGATGAACACCGAATATAAGAACTCTATCGATACTCTCATCGAGAAAGTATTAGAGAGAATATGATCGACACGCTTTGGGTATTTTGTATAATATTCGCACTACTGCAAGTCATTGTAGTAGTGCTTCTCTTAACAGGACGAGGCGAAAACTTTCTTGTTATGGAGAAAAAGCGGGATCAATACCATCTTGAAAGAGTACGCATCCTCACGATTATACTATCCATCTCCGCAATTATATTTTGCATCGTCTTCCCTCTGATGATGACGATTGGCAACCGAGAGGGGGTTTTAATGGTTGCAGGAGTTATTCTCGCCGTAGTTGTGATTGTAGCTATCCTGATAAATACTTGGGCCAAGAAGAAATATGAATACTAACACTATCTGTGCTTTAGCAACTGCTCCTGGTGGTGCTCTTGGAATCATACGAATCTCAGGCCCTCAATCGTTTGAGATTCTTTCTCGTGTATTTTCCAAGAATCTCACCGATGCCCAGCCCAATACCATCCACTACGGACATATCAAAGATGGTTCAGAGATTATCGACGAAGTATTAGTGAGCATCTTCCGTGCTCCCCACTCCTATACAGGCGAAGACTCTGCAGAGATCTCATGTCATGGTTCACGCTATATATTAAATAAGGTGTTAGAACTTCTGATTCAGAACGGCTGTCGTATGGCCCAGCCAGGTGAGTATACCCAGCGGGCTTTCCTCAATGGCAAGATGGATCTCTCGCAGGCTGAAGCCGTAGCCGACCTCATTGCATCCGGCAACAAAGCCACACATCAGATTGCCATGTCTCAACTTCGTGGTAACTTCTCATCCGAACTTTCCCACCTGCGTGAACAACTGCTGAAACTCACCTCACTTTTGGAACTCGAGCTCGATTTCTCCGACCATGAAGACCTCGAATTTGCCGACCGAAGCGAACTGACGAATATTGCAAAAACAATCAACAAACGTATCACATATCTCGCCCACTCTTTCGAGACCGGACAGGCTCTTAAAAACGGCATTCCCGTTGCCATAGTCGGCAAAACAAATGTGGGTAAGTCAACGCTCCTTAACAAATTGCTGCGTGATGATCGGGCAATTGTCTCTTCAGTACACGGAACTACTCGTGATACGGTGGAGGATATAATAGACATTCAGGGCGTCACTTTCAGATTCATCGATACAGCAGGTATCCGTCAGACCACCGACGAGGTTGAGCAGATAGGCATCAGCCGCACCTATGCAGCCATCGATAAAGCCCGCATCGTGCTATGGCTCATCGATGCCGAACCCATTGCCGAAGAAATTAAAGATATGCTTGAGCGCAGCAAAGGCAAATCATTGATAATCATACAAAATAAAATCGACATACAATCACCTGTAGATTCTTCCATTTTCAGTTTAGTATCGCAACTTGTCCCGTCCAATAACCCTCAATTTTCAATTTTAAAAATTTCTGCCAAGCAAGGTACGAACATCGACCGATTGGAAAAGACCATCTTCGAATCAGCCAACATCCCTGAACTCTCCGAGCAAGATATCATCGTTACATCAGCCAGGCAATACCATTCTTTGCTCAGTGCCCAAGAAAATCTCTCACGAGTGCTGTCCTCCCTGGAATCCGGCCTAAGCGGAGATTTGGTCTCAGAAGACTTGAGGCTCGTTTTAGACGACCTTGCAAACATTACCGGTCAAAATCGTATTTTAGCCGACGAAGTATTAAGAAATATCTTTACACATTTTTGCGTGGGCAAATAATTAAGAAATGTGAGTAGTGTTCCCCAAATTATGTCGCATACCCAAAATTAGCGAGATTCTGTTGCCGTGAATGCACTGACAAAAGGCAGATATGAAGAAGTTCACAGGGAGAAAAGCCAAGAAGGGCAGACTGCCACGATGAAACAAAAGGGTGGCTTCGGTCATGACAATTATAGAAAGTATGCCCCGTTTTATGGTAGAAAAAGTACAATTTTTGCCCAAACTTTTGGTTTTGGGCTGTATTTTGGATATTTTTACGTGTTTTTTGCCCCGACTTTTGGATATTATTTATAACTTTGCACCCATAAGACATAAAAAGGGAATGATATGGCATATTACAAGAGACATATTGACAAACTGCTCATTGAATGGAAAGATTCTCCACGTCGTAAACCACTTCTGATTCGCGGAGCACGACAGGTGGGTAAGTCCACTGCGGTCAGGGAACTTGGAAAACAGTTCCGGTATTTCGTGGAGATCAATCTTGAAAAGCAGCCAGACCTGCTACAGATGTTTCCTGAGAACATCGACGTGAAGAAAACGTGCGAGAAGCTGAGCGGTACACTGGGGATTCCCATCGTACAAGGCGAGACACTACTGTTCATAGATGAGATACAGATATCGAAAGAGGCCATCATGTCGCTTAGATACTTCAAGGAGGACTACCCTGAACTGCACGTCATAGCAGCAGGTTCATTGTTAGAGTTTGCGCTCGAAGAACTGCCGTCTTTCGGCGTAGGGAGAATACGGTCACTCTATATGTATCCGTTCTCGTTCGACGAATTCCTGATGGCGCAAGGTCTTGACCTGACAGTCAGCTATAAGAAGAAAGCCACCAGCGAGGAACCACTGCCTACAAAGGCGCATAAAGACCTGACAGATCAAGTGCGAACATTCTACCTGGTTGGCGGCTTGCCGGCTGCCGTGACAGAATGGATTGAGACTCACAGCTACATCGAGGTATCACATGTTCACACAGACATCATACAGACATATGAGGATGACTTTAATAAGTATAAGAAGCGTGTGTCCCCTGTCCTACTCCGTCAGGTACTCCGCTCGGTGGCTCTTCAGGTTGGCAATAAGTTTGTCTATGCAGAAGCTGCAAGGGATGTACACTCTTCAGTTGTAAGAGAGGCGCTGCACCTGCTGACTCTTGCAGGGCTGATAACACCTGTAAAGCACACTGACGGCACAGGCGTACCTCTCGGAGCAGAGGAGAACAACAGTTATGTGAAATATCTGTTCTTCGATATGGGCGTGATGCTGACCATGCTTGACATTCCTGCTGCAGATATCCTGACTGCGTCTGACGTGGATTTGGTAAACAAGGGTGGCACTTCAGAGATGTTCGCAGGACTGGAAATGAAGAAGTATCGCGACTGCTTCCAGAAGCCAGAGATGTACTATTGGCAGAACACGGAAAAGGGCCGCAATGCAGAGGTGGACTACCTTAGGGCACAAGGCGGTAAAGTGCTTCCCGTAGAAGTGAAGGCCAACACACAGGGGAGCATGCAGAGTCTCTGGATCTTCATGAGAAAGCGTCAGTTGCACGAAGCCATCAGAACATCACTGGAAAACTTCGGCCAGTTTGACCACTACGACCCAAAGGACAATTTCGAGCAGCGGCATGTGGACATTGTTCCTCTATATGCACTGAGTAATCTTGAATTGTAACAAATTAATCCGGCAAAGGTATAACAGGCTGATGAAGCCTTTTTTCGTAGCACTAAATACCTACTTCATGTTAATCTGCTTTTGTTGGCCGTCACAGGTGGGCAATGCTCAAAACACCGCGTTTTAGGTATTGTGCACTCTATTTATTTACCGTACCTTTGCACCCGATTAATTTGTATCAACTATAAAGGGAAATTGAGTTATGGGACTATTAAAAACATTTTTCACCAACTGTGCCTGTCCGCAAGGACGGATGGGACGCGCGATGCTGAAGTTTATGAATCTCTGTCATGCACCGCTGACGAACTGGGGACTGAAACTGGTCAACATTCAGGATGGCTGGACAATGCTTGATATCGGCTGTGGCGGCGGGGCAACCTTGCAACGGCTGCTGAAGCGGAGCGAGGGTTCAACGGTCTATGGCATCGACATCTCTGAGGAAAGCGTAGCGAAAGCCAAGAAGGTGAATGCCAAAGTGCTCGACAAGCGGGTGTTCATCACTCAGGGTTCTGCAGAGAAGTTGCCTTATGAAGATGGGAAGTTCGACCTCGTGACAGCAGTAGAGACGGTGTATTTCTGGCCCAACCTGCCTGACTGTCTTCAGGAGGTGCGCCGTGTACTGAAGCAGGGCGGAAAATTCGCCATTCTGGTAGAAGTGGTTGATGGCGACTCCATGTGGACGAATGTCGTAGAGGGCACGACGGCCTATTCGCCGGAGGAACTGAAGACGCTGCTCGACGATGCAGGTTTCATCCACACCGAGATTCACCGTATGAAGCCATCGAATGCGACTATCATCGGCGTGAAGGCATAGTTTGCAACCGGATTGCGATAACATCGCCGTACCTTTGCAATTGAAAATTGCGAAACTCGGCTGCACCTCAGCAATTCAAGTGAACTTGATTGCATTCGGTTTGCACGAGCTTTGCACCGTCAAACAAAAAAAATATGAATGATGGCAGACAAGATTAAGAGTTCGTATAAGTTCAGCAAGAGTTTTTACGATGATGCAATTACACAGGGCAAATGGTGGAGCAAACGGTATTTCAAACTACTTTGGGGCGGTGTCGATGACAACGAGATTGCCCGCAGGGTGCTGAGTTGGATTCCCGATGACTTCAAGGGGCGGTTGCTCGATGTGCCTGTCGGTACGGCTGTATTTACCACGGAGAAGTACAGAAAGATGAAGCAAGCCGACATCACCTGTCTGGACTATAGCCAGGACATGCTGGAGCAGGCCGAGTACAGATTTCGTGGAGCAGGTATCTCCAACATACAGACCATGCAAGGCGATGTTGGAGCACTGCCTTTCGAAGAGGGAACATTCGATATCGTGCTCTGCATGAACGGTCTCCATGTGTTCCCCAACAAGGATAAGGCATACGCTGAGATTCTGCGAACCTTGAAACCTGGGGGTGAACTATTGGCCTGCTTCTACATTGCGGGTGAACAAAGGGTTGCCGACTGGCTCGCCAAGACTGTCATGACCCGCATGGGCTGGTTCACGCCTCCCTTCGATACTGCAAACGATGTGCGTCAACGTCTGGAGCCATACTATGACATCCTCGACTTCCATGTAGAGGGAGCGATGCTTTATTTCAGGGCCAGGAAAAATTAACCTACGATAAGAGTATGATCACGCCACTCACGGCGATATAGGCATAGACGATGTAGCGGAAGATGCGGTTGGGGATGTGCCTGAAAACATAGGCTCCCAAACATGTGCCGATGACGACTCCACCGAGGCCGAAGCAATAATCTGTCAAGACAGTTGTGGTCAGGAAACCGTTGTAAGCCCGAACGATGGTCATCATCACATTGCCTATCACGAAATAGGTCTGCGTCATCGCCATGTAATGTTCCTTCGAAGGCTCACTCTGGATGAAATAAAGCACGGCTGGCGGGCCTTGCATGCCGAAGAAGCCTCCCATCAGTCCGCTGAGTGTACCAGCACCTACCTGGACACGCTTCGTTGTCGGCAACTTGATTTTCTGGCTAAACAAGGCGAAATAAATGCTGATAAGGATGAGAGCCACTCCGAGAATCTGCCTAAGGGTGTGGTCTTCGATACGTTTCAGTGCGAAGATGGCTATCGTAGAGACGATGATAAACGTCAGAAGAATCGTCCAGAGCCGCTTCCAGATAACATGTTCACGTAGCCGCCAGACGATGACAGCCGAGGTTGTGATGGCCAGAAGTCCTGAGAGTGTGGTGGCCTCGCCATAACTGGGCATCAGGAACGGCAGCATCGTCATGATGAAGATGCCGAAGCCAAAGCCCGTGGTGCGCTGCACAAAGCTGGCTCCGATGCTCAGCAGGAATATGAAAAGGGCAATGCTACTCATCTTCGTCTTCCTCCATCTTGCAGATTTGCCTTGTTTCTCTTCTGGCTTCCTTCCAACGGGGGAAGAACTTGTCCATCAGTGCATGGAAACGGGCATTGTGGCTGGGTTCCAACAGATGGCATAGCTCATGAACCACCACATGCTCGACACACCATTCCGGCAACAGCAGCAAATAGGCCGAGAAGCAGATGGACTTGTCCCTGACATTGCAGACACCCCATCGTGAAATCATCGCCTTATAATATACAATGGTTGGCTTCACGCCCATCTCCTTGGAATGACGTTCCACCATCGGCTCTATCAGGGCTTTCAGTCGTCGCAGGGCTTCGTCAGCCTGTTCCCTCGTCCTTAGCGGCAACTTATTATAAAACTCAGCCCTGCGCTTCTGGCTCTCGTAGGTTTTCTTACGTGCCTCGGCTATCCACTCGCGGTGTTCCTCAATGAATCGCTCCACTTCTTTCTTTGGCATGCCAATGGGTGCCGACACATGCACATCGCCGTTCTTGACAATGCGCATCGACAGCCTCCTGGTTCTCCTGTATGTTACCTGTATTGCCATATCAATCAAGAGAAAAAGTATTTCTCTGCCACTCACCCCATGCTTTCAGATGGTCAATGATAGTAGTCTCCACCCTACCCGTCCATTCATCAGACACACCGTATTTCGTGGCAATAGAACGGAACTGCTTCAGTGATGCAGCCACATCGCGGATAATGGCATCAGGTCGACGAATACCATTATCACGGGCGAACTGTACGGCATCCTCACGGGTGATGCCTTGCAACCTACCACCAATCATGGCTCTCGCTGTTAGATCGTTTCATACCTTCTTATGTCTTACACGTTGTACCTTCTTATTCTTCTTGTTATATAGATAGAGTGATTCCGGTTGCTCAGGCATCAGATCGTTCAAGTCATTGATACACCCTACAGCCTTCATGAGCAGCAGGAACGTGCTCAACGAAATATTCGTTACCGTACCGTTCTCAAAGCGATAGACAGACAGCACTGACAAGCTGCAAAAATAAGCACATTTTTCCAAACTTCCAAACTTTTTCGGATAATTGTGCGAATGATGAGCGATTTTTTGTACTTTTACACCCATAAAGCCCCGAAGAAGCCAAACAATTCTTAAATGATTAAAAAGTTCACCTATTTGTGAAGTTTTTAACGATTTCCCTTGTTTATTTCAGCTATTTATTGTATTTTTGCACCGAAATTGAAAGAAAGAACAACTGTCATGAAGATATTGTTTCCAGAACGGATTGAAGAGTTCTCTCGCAAGCATGCTGATGCAAAAGAGGCATTAGAGCGTTGGAGCGGTAAACTGGCCGATGCGGAGTGGAAGTCTCATGCAGACTTGAAAGCCGATTTTCCTCGGCTGACTTTGTTGGCAACAACCGTTATGTTTTCAACATCAAGGGCAACAACTATAGGACAGTCGTGCTGGTAGTGTTCTTTGCCGGAACAGTGGCTATTAGGTTTATCGGTACGCATAGTGAGTATGACAAGATTAAGGATATTAAAAATATATAGGCTATGGTTATCAGGGACGAAAAAGAGTACAAAGATTACGAAGCCCGCATGGAAAAACTGA
>Ga0310691_10000163_pt1 | contig 137125 bp, 179 predicted proteins | sample 176DNAGHGlowgp2_FD_203887 | JGI IMG/M metagenome (GOLD analysis project Ga0310691, IMG submission 203887) | Sheep rumen microbial communities from Palmerston North, Manawatu-Wanganui, New Zealand - 1766 DNA GHGlow gp2 (v2) (version 2) | ecosystem: Host-associated > Mammals > Digestive system... | reverse complement strand
TTGATCTTTAGAGTTTTGTACTGATTTTAATACTATAGATACGCGTTGGTCACGTATTGCATTAAAATTTTTATATTGATCAGTGAATTTACCTATAGTGGGATTTAGAGGTGCTATGCTCATAGCAGCTCCAGCAGGATTATAAATATGAAGATTATTTAATTCCATTGAAGCTTGATCTGTGTATTTAGCACCTGGAACATAACGTGATGCAGCTGTAAGCATTGTACGATAAGTGTTGTCATTATCTATAATTCCGTTGAATTTATATACAGATGCCATTTTAGGACTTTCAACAATCATCTTAGTAGCATCTGGCACGTCTTTAAAGAAGCTTACAGTACCAATGGTCTTATAGTTTGCTATAACACTACCAGTGTCTAACTCACCATTAGGACAAGTTCTTTGTAACTGATACTCACCATTTATCTGATCAGATGTAGATGTATCTACTTTGAACTCATACTTGATAGGATGTAAATTTCCATTAGATGTACTATTCCTTTTACTTGGCAGTAATAGAACATCATATGGTATTACCGCTGATAGTGCTTTAGTTATAATGCTTGAATTATTATGTAATATTTGATCTGTTGCATAATCTTGTGCTAAATATGAAGGGTATGCAGGATTGTTTGTATTATTATGTGTTGTACTATAACTACAAACTTTTGATTCATCTGCATAATCATATTTACGTACTTTATGCACATTTATATTATAACCTATATAAGGCTCACTCTTATCTTTGTTTGATGCTTCAGATACTACATCATAACTTGGAGCTTTAATATATTGAGATGTGAATAAAGCCTTATAACCACGTACATCATTATATGTTTTATATCCATTAGTGGAGTCTGATAAGATTGCAACATCATCGTCCATTAAGTCAAGACGTGTTTCATCATTAGGTTCTCTACGACAATAACGAAGTCCATGTTTAGACATTTCAAGAGCATAGGTTGAATAGTCTTTTAATGGACGTATAGTCCTATAGTGATCATTATATGGAACTATACTACTTACAGAAGTATAAGAACCACCATCATAAATTCCAGCGTGTTCAATGAGTGCATGAGCTGATGCCATGTATTCACGGTCAAGAAGGAATTGCTGTGAATTATAGTTTTCAGTACCTGCATAAATTCTACTAGTATCGAAACCTTCACCACCTACATAATATATTTTATTTCCTTCATCATCTGCTGCTATATAGTCATCAAATATTTTAACACTATTACGCTGACGATATAGATATATTGTATTAAATAATCCAGCAAATACAGGAGCTGTTGCATAGTCACATCCACCCCATTTCTTTGGATCCCAAGTAATACATATATCATCATTTGATGTATCTGAAGATATAGAACCGTCGCTATTAAGTTTCACACCATACTGAATACTATCTATAGCTTTATATAACTGATCATAATAATTCGTATGAATATTGTAATTCATGTAGTCAGTAACTTGTTGATGTGCTGCTGAAATTCCAGGAGCATTTAAGTTACTCTTAGGTAGAACAAATGAATTTACTAAACGACCTAGGCGCTGTAAGTTATCACTATAAATAACATACCTGGGATCTGTGTCATGAGCGTTATTTGTTCCATAATTCTTTTTATAAGGCTCTTGTACTTTATTTAGGAATAAGGCATTTGCTACATTTGTGTCACGAGTATCTCTGTATAAAACTTTCTGTATGCCTTTATCATTTCTCTTAGTCAGTTTACCATTACCATTCTGGTCACAATTAAATCCTGCTATGTATACAGAAAATCCTATGTTATCAAATGCTTTCTTTAGAACATCTTCTGTAGAACCAGTGAACTTATTGATATTATGAATACTTATATTATCTAGTGCTTGTATATCATAGCTTATAATATTTATATAAGCAATATTATTAAAGTACTGATTAACTTTAAATATAGTAGGGTCGCAAGTGTCACCTTCTTGATCGGAAATATACCTATGACGGAAACGTGATATTCTGTCACCAGTGTACGTATCAGTTAAGTCATGATTTACATACGACATAACTATTTCGTAATGAGGCGTACTAGCTTTGTAACCACCATTATCCATTTTAATAGGTTTACCACCAACGATTGCTATGGTGACTTTCATTTCAAATGGTGTTGCATTTTCAAATGTTTTTAGTTTTATAAGAGTTTCACGATTTAACATATTAAATCTGAAACCTTCAGCAGTGTCATTTCTTATCTTATTACCTAGGCTATTTACATAGCTATCTATAGCACTATTACGTGAACCACGCTCACTATCAAATTTGCTTAGAAATTGTGCAGGTGATACGTGTATATTATCTTTGTAATTATAACCACTTACGTCGTTGGTTTTTATAAAGTTTGAACCTCTACATAAAGTATCTAACTGATTCACAGCTGTACTCATAGCAGCTCTATAATTAGATACAAAGTCATTTATAGTACTTCCAGTTATTTCAGTTTGTGTAACTTTCTGTATATAGGAAGTTCTATTATCTGTCTCATAAAACTTTTCATCGTTTGTATGTTGAGGGTCTGCTTGAAGTAAGTAGAATGAATAATTAGGTGTGTTCGGTTTTGGACGTAAATATATTGAACGCTTATAATTTTCAACAGTATAAGCATATTTCACATTTACAATATACTTTTGTGCTCCAACTTCAACTTTTACTTTAGAAGTTGTTTCAATCGGATTATCTGTTTTTACAGATGCTAACTTTACATTAGTATTTTGATCTGTAACTGTATTAGCCTTATATATTACAGCAGATGCAGGCTCTACGTTACTTGCATAGACACCAGACTTAGTGTTTCCAGTCAAGTTTTCTTCTAATATAAAGGTTTCATTGCTATCATGTGTTTTATGAGTAGCATGATTCTTTAATGTTATATTAGGAGCAATTTCCCATCTATATAACATTTCATTATTACCTTTACTATTAGGCGTCACATCTATATAACGTTTATTTAGGGCAATATCTAAGAAAGCAGATGTAGTCATTTCAACTGGTGTAGTTCCATTCTGATATGACACTTTATCATTTATGTAACTTTGTACATAATTCATTATGTCACCATTTGATGTCGGAACTATATTTAATACAGTTGGAACTGATCTATTTATAAACTGCTGTGTGTTTAATACACGAGGAAATTTAGTATAATCATATGAAGTGTCAACAGGTATTTCAGTTGACTTAGGATTTACATTTTTATACTTCTTTGTAGACTTATCATAAATCTGATTAAAATCAGCTAGCATAGTTGCTACTGCAAAATCAGACGTATCATTTATTCGATGATCATTATTTTTATATTTACCAATGTTAGCCTTAGTATCTACTGTATTTCCTAACAATCTATGACAAAGTAAAGAACCATTATCATGAAGTTGTGTTATATTAGGAGTATAGACATCTTTATAATAATACTCAGTCCATCTATAGGGCCAACTTGTACCTTTGTGTGTGCCTGCATATGAGCCATCTGACTTTTTGTTTGTGTATCCAGCATTTAATGCAAGCAACTTATCAGTATAAGTATATCCTATCATTTTATCATCAGGATTAAGATAGGTATACTGTGAACGTATGGTTTCCCAGTTACCACCACAACGTACAAACATATCTAAGGGAGAAGCCCAATAGGAATATCTTTCATCTTTGTTTTCATCTTTATCCGAAACTTCTTCACCATCACAAGATGTGTATGTACGATAACCGTCACCTATAACTGGTAGTTGATTTTCAATACAGAACAGAATAGGTATGTCTACATCATTTGTTTCTATATTATGCTTCAGAGTTTTAAGCAGTCCATATGTGTAAGCATCACGAGTATACTTTGAATTATCTTTATTATACTCTTTATCATACTGTGCACATACATAATTATATAAGACTTGACACTGCTCTTGTGTTAGTCCATACTGACGATAGCCTTCTACTTTCTTTAATGATGTCGCACTATTTGGAGCGACCATTGCCTTTAAACTATCATATAGTTCTTGACCATATGGTGCTGATTTATCTATCGCATGTATAATATTACCACGATAGTCTACAGTATCACTATCACCAAGCCAATACGAATCACCGTCAATTCCTATATAGTGATTAGTAGTATAATCACTTATACTCTTTTGCCAGTCAGCATCACCCATATTAAATTTCTTAGAATCTGCTGAGTTTGTGCGGTGGAACCACTGAGCTGTATTATCTACAGCCATAGTGGTCACACCAAATCTATATCCTAATTCAGGGTGATCTATAATATACTTTAGATCAAAACCAGTTGAGTTGGTTGCACGTGATGCACCAACACCAAAATTAAATTTAAATGTATAACCACTAGCCGCATAAAGAGTTAGTGCACTAGTGATTATTGCAATGCATAAAACACTAATTAAAGCGGCTGCTTTAATTCTAATCTTTTGCATGATATGCACTCACCTCCCACGATTGGTTATATCCATGTTCTGCTGCTTCAAATGGTGTAGAAAAGATAACTGCATTCTGTAACATCTGTGCATGTTCAGGATCTTTGTAATTTCCATCACCGTCTTTGTCCATCCAACCACGATCTTCAAGTTGTGATTGCCATGCCCAATACTTACGTGCATAGGGTTGTGAATCAGATGCAGGTTCTATCCATGCTACGATAGGGTCATTCTTAATTACAGATGAACCACCAACACCGAATGCTGCTTTATATGGATTTCTGTTTTCATGTGTTGTATCTACTACTGCAAATACAGTAGGACCATCAATACCCTGTCCACCATGAATTGTATCTACTCCGGAAGGCATGATGACTGTACTTGGTTCTGAACTTGAATATGTTTCATAGATAGCAGAACGTAAGAAGTATTCAACACTGTCGTTTATACTATCACGCATTTGCTGTTTAACTGAAGGTGACGGAACATATACTTCTGCACCATTCTTAACAGTAGTTACTGCTTGTACACTTATTGCTCCTGCTTCATTTTCTGCATAAGTACACTCATATAACTTATCACATGGAATTGTCATTGCATATAATTTATCTTCAGAATCATCAATGATACCTTCATCCGCTGGATCGTATAAATTTAAATGTCCAGTATAAGGTAGCATAGGATAAGATATAAATGCTTTCTTTGTACTGTTCACACCTTGGTTCATATAAGTATAGAAACCATTGTCAATACAAATTAAAAGAATCTTGATATAATTATTTGCAACGAAATCCATTGTGTCCCTAGTGATAGGGAGCTGTAAGTTATTGCACATCATTGACTCAAACTCATTTACTGCTGCAGTAGGGTCTACATTTATTGATGCAGTCATATAGTCAATATCTGTGTTCTCTGAATACATACGTAATTCTTCTACTGCAGCGTCTGCAGCATTATTTACTTGAAGACTTAACATATATGTATTTAGAGCCTCTACTTCATTTGTATGAAGGTGTACAATTGAAGTGTACCAATACGTTATAAAAAGCAGAGGTATAATCGTAAAAAGAATATTAAATCTTGTCATTACCTTACTCTTTCATAAAGCGCATATCTGAATGGTGGTACAAACAATCCAGCTAGATAATGTGCTAAATATTGTGTTGTACTTATTGTCAAATTATGTGCTTCAATACCTACTCTGTCTCCTGTTTGAAATTTTATGATGTCATTCTCACCCATATCATCCATGGGCACTCTTATATAACGGACTACTGCTGTACCAGTATCAACACTTAATGCACCATCTGGATTTATTGAAGCATCGACTGATCTTTGTTCTTTTACAACAGTAAAATCCATTGCAACACCATAAGCATTCAATCTTGTGACCAACTCTTTACGCATCTGAGGTGTGTACTGTTTTGAGTCCACCACTTCATCTAAGAAGTTATTCATTTCAGTCACTACTTGTCTACGAGTAAGCATCTCTTGCTGTGATGCACGATTAACAGGTATCGCAATAACAGCTAAGAAAAAGGCAAGAATAAATCCTATAAACTTACCAGCTAAATCTTTCATCTAGTAGTCCTCTTTCTCAAATAATATGGTATTATTGTTACTGAAATATCTTCACGAGAAGATACAAGTCTTTGTATATACTTCTCTGATTTATTATTGTTTACGTATGCGTATACTCGTATTGGTTTATTATATAATTGTGATATTTCAACCCAACGCATTACCATAGATACGAACAGTTCTGGCTCAGGACGCTCCGGTATATCTGCTTTAAATTCGATAACATCATAATTTAAAGCATCCGATTGAGCTAAATCATACACTAATGTACGACTATCCTGAACCAGATTATTTATATGTTCATCAATACTAATTGTGTTTGTAGGCACATTCTCGTAATTCATATTTAATCCTCTTTAGGGACAATTGTCCAAATTCTCCAACCATAGTATGGGTCGTCACCACCGCCAATCATTACATTACCTTCTTCATCTTTACCAAAGATGACATTTGACTTTTCATTATTGACAACTACTTTAGTGCTAACACCATCTATGATTTCGTCTTTAGTCATAAAGTAATCCACACCTGAAATACCAAACATAGGATTAGTTCTTTCAGCTGCTTCTTGATTTGTTATAGCACATTCAATGGGATATATGACGTGTCCGTTCATAGCGAATCCACCATCTTCAGGTCTCCATTGACGGGCAATGATTTTATACTTATCACCATAATACAAATTATGTCCTATCTGATTCCTTAATAGTTCACCTTGTACATATCCTGTCCACTGTATACCACGCATAGGTTCTACGTATATTTTATTAGTTGTGGAGCTTCCTTTTTGTACAGGTAAATCTAAGCACAAAGTTGGGCAAGCCATTGTAAAGTCATTTCTTTTAAAATGTACCATATATGCAACTTGTTCCGCTGTAAGTGTATAATCAGATAATTTAGGTTCTGTGTAAGTTGATGCAGCTTTTATCTTATCATGTGCGACATCTGCAAATACATTTGAATTAACCCAAACTGCATACTGTGATATATTAAATAGTCCTATCATAAGAATTAGAACAGTCATTATTAAATCAAAAATAGCATCAATTGGTTCTTTCATTATGTCCCGGCTCCTACTACTTTATTTGGATCTATTACTATAACAAGATATGCAGGTAATACTGTATTAGTTGTATTATCTACTTCTTTTGCTGTGTAGTATACTTTAGCATACTTAGTTATATTCTTATGTAGGTATGCACAAGCATCTTCAACATAACGTCCAGATGGTTTGTAACGTTGACTAATACCATTCAACACAGTATTATTTAAATCATCTTTTAGTTTAGTTAAACGCTGTGATGTCTCACTCTCATTCTCATATTGATAGGTATATACATTTACCGTAGGTGAACCTGTATTGCTAGTTACAATAGCAATAAATTCTAATTCAGGATCTTTTATTTGAGTCAGTGTAGAGTATACACTTTGTACTGGCACTTGGTCTTCATAACTTAACTCACGTAATGCTGTACTTAAAGAAGTATTCTTTGCATCTATCTGTCGTGCCATATAATTGTTTGTTCGTGTGTTTAAGAAGAAGAATAATGATGCGATTGAAGATATAGCAATTACTGCCATTAGTAATGCTACGCCACCTTTAGATAGATCTGTACCTTCTTGTGTGTTCATTAACCAACCACCTTTACCACTAATGCTCCTGGAAGTCTACATGTAGAGTCTTCATACCACATTGTCGCTTCCCAATTACCATATAATCCATCTGTAGCACCAAGAGATGTATGTCTGTAATCTTTTATTCTATTCTGTAGATTTTTAATTACAGTCGCGGCATCATATTTTGCTTTACCATTTTCAAATTCTTGATAGGGTAATACTTCACTTGTATTACTATCTAATGTTCCAAGTGTTGATTCAAGACTATTACCATCATCCTTTATACGATAAAGTTTGTATGACGAAGAACCACGTAATGCTCCATACTCTGTAGTGTCTGAACAGTACACTATAGTTGATGCTGAACTTCCTGTAATTATTACAGGTATGCTTCCACGGTATGTAGTTATGAAGCTTACAATATCCTGACCATTTATAGTCGAGCCATCATAAGCAGCAACTTTTGCATACTCTTGATTATTTTTGATTTCATTTTGTTCAACTTCAAACCTTTGCTGTATCTGATAGTTGAATGCATAAATCATTATGAATATACTCAAGAATACTACTGCAACTAAGCAGGAGACTCCTTGTTCGGTTATCTCAATGCCTTCGTCTGTACGCATATTTTATATCCTCACTTTTTATTTTTCACTATTTAGGATTATTAACCACATCCTTTCAAAGGTGTGCACATGAAGTACACACCTGAGTTTTTATTAGGTTGCCTGTCTTATAAAGCAGATACCATTAACTGTCTTAGTTGAAGGATCGTTAATAAGAACGGCATAATAGTTTGCACCTGACTCAACGAAATAAGCAGATGTTTCTGTTCCGATAACCTTAGATGTAATAGGTCTGATATTAGAATTCTTTTCAGAAGTAAGTGCTAAGTTCTCAGTATTATTAGGAGCCTTAGCTGCATAAAGTCTACCATCTAAATGATTCCAAACAAGTTTGGTTTCACCAGGTGCTGACTGAAGTGCTGCTTTAAGTCCTACATTGTATGCAGCAGGAGTCTTAATATCATCAGGATACTTAGAAATTACAGTAAGTTCTGCATCTGCTCCAGCATCCTTTGTACCAGTAACTACATCAAGGTCTGCATTATTGTTATCAACAACAATAACAATATTCTGAGCAAGATATGTACGTACTGCTGAGAGAACTTCATCACCAGTAATCATCTTATTATCATAAGCTGAGAACTGTGCTGAGTCCAGAGTACCAGCAGTCTGTGACATTCTGTTCTGTCCTTTTGTGAACAGGTTCAAACCAAATACAGCAAGTGCTACAAACACTGCTATAACAAGTACAACTAACAGTAAGCTAACGCCGCCTTCCGAGGTATCTTTACCTTCCTGAATATTCATACAATCAAATCTCCTTCATTAACTTTGTTTCTTGTTCTTCATCTAGTATCTCGTCCACTATGAACTCAATACCTTTTCCATAACTCTTAAGATATGCTGTCGCGGTAAAGCTTGTACCTTTGGCACAATTTTTATACTTTCTAGCATTAGCCCCTTTAAGACAAATCTTATATACTTCTATACCATTAAACACATTAAGTACAGTTCCAAATAAAAATAGCAGTTCTAATCCTTGTTCAGTAATTAGATACTTATAAGTCTTTGTAATTCTTATATTGAAAGATACTTTATTAGTTAACGGTGTATCATCATCTACCTCACTTATATCAACTGCATATATGTAGGGTACATGTACGGTTTTACCATCATCATCTGTACATTTCATTGTACAATATGAACCTATAATTTTTACAGTACCTTTGGCACCATCATAAGTGTACGAGGATATAGAGACATCCATGTCTATTCCTCGAAAATTTGCTTTGAACATATAGAAGATTTCGTCACTGTTTTCATTCATGAGAATCTCACGAACTTCAGCATCTTCAGGTATATATCCAATTAATTCAGACGTCATTTATTTATCCTAACGTGTCTCCTAATTTTTGTATCATTGGTATTGCAGAATTAACTGTAACGATTACAATTGGTAGAATGAAACATGTAAACATCCAAACCATCATAGGAGCTTTTGCTATTGGCGACGCCTGCATACGTTTTCTTTTCAATTCATCATTTTGTGCTATTTCACGCAGTTTAAGAATACTTTGTCTATCCTTAACTAAGTCTGCGAAAGCATCAAATAATGTGATTTGATAAACTGTAGACTTTAGCTTTTCACATATAGATTGGAATTCTGGAAGTGCTGCATTAAATCCCATATGTTGTATCGCTCTTTCTGGGTTACTAGGATATTCATTGAAACATTCAGTAAGAACACCTTTATGTATGTCAGCTGAACGCATTAACCAGTATATAACTGAAAAGGTGTCAAGCTGTGTATTCATTAATATTGCTATTACAGTTTGTAGCTGTAATATATCACGCATAGCCTCATCATTGACCAAGCTTACTCTCAATTTTAAAAGTAAGTTTGAGGACATCCAACCTGCGAATCCAGCAGCGATGTAAATAAATGCAAACCACCACCAGAAATGTAGGTTATGATAAGTTTTATATTTAGTTTCTATACGCTCGACTTGAGAGTCAATATCCAAATCAGTAGCACCGGGCATAACAGCCTGTAATTGTCTGGTTAGCTGTCCTTCATCATTATTCGGTGGTGGACCAGCTAAGATTTGTTTATCAAATTCAAACAAAGCTTCTTTTTGAAATTCATTCATTTCCATAATTGACATCATGGAAGCAGACTCAACTGAATGATATACAGCATTCTTTGACATTTGTATGATAAACATAGACATGATAATCGAAAAGACTGTAAATACACACATGTTTAAAAATTTCTCTAAATAGAAATACGTTGGCGACTTAGAAGATAAACAGTGTGATAATTTGTCTTTAAGTTTACGGTACTTTATGTAATTATGAGGTACTAAACTATCTGCAAACTTCTTTACTATAGGATTTTGCAATAATGTAGTGTAAGAGTAAATGCGATCATCTACGGCTGCTGTAGAGGCATTATTTATAGTAGTCAAGAGATAGTAACAAATAAGTGATGTCAACATAACAACGATCTTGATAAGGTAACCCCAGAATCCATCAAAGACTCCTTTTGTTGCAGGTATAATTCTTGAATATGCTGCAACAATTAAAGGATATGCTACAAGAGGTACCCAAGGTAACTTATCTAGTGACTGGAACATAACTTTTTGATTATACAGACGTATACGTTCCGCATCAACCTCATCTTTTATAAGTGCTAGTGCGTCAGTAAATGTTACGCCTCCGGCTTCTATTCCATCGTCACCAGAGTCATTACGAAGGTAGCATGTTGTTGCAAAAGTACGCATAATACGACTAGGTGTCTTTTCACAGAATCTAGCAAGTTGGTTACCTCCATCAACTGTAGTCATCATTGCATGGATTTCACCTACTTGACTCTCTAAAATTATAGGTACGTTTATTGTGCTTAAAGCATCAGGTATTGAGTGTGTTCTAACATAGGCTTCTCTTACACGCCCCAGAAGAACCGACATTTGACTTACTTCTTCTGAATTAACCTCATCGATACTTTTATTAATACTAGCATTAATGACAGTTAAGGCGTAGAATAAAGATAGTGCTGCTGACAGTAGATCCCTAAATGTGAATAGTACAAATAGGAATATGCCTGTTGCAGGTAAAAGAGCGTCTTCGAAGACTTCTACAGTTTTGTAGCGTATCTCCATATAGTTGTATATCGAAAGAGATGCAATTCTCTCAGATAACCTACTAAACAGTGACTTTGTCGGTATAAAGTGTGAATAGAATGTGTATCTTGCACTCATTACAGAGAACTTTCTATTCTTTGAAAGCCTTCTGAACCAGCGTTTATAAACTAAACGTGAAAAGAAGAATGCAAAGATAGCTATACCGTACATATAGATTTTAACAGGATCTATACTTAGGTTCATTCTTCACCCATAACGTAACGTGGTGGGTATTGCTTACAACAATTGATATCATACTTACCACTCCAAGTATCTATCAACCATTTACGCCACTTGTCACGTACATCATCTTCAAGGTTGTGCATAATACGTTTAAGCAATTCAGGTGAATACATATTCACAGTATAATATGTAAATGTTGTATGGTCAAAACGTATTATGTCTTTTACTTCGAAATGCTTACGGTCAGTCATACGTTCATAGAATTCTTTACGTAATCGTATATCATAAGATGTAGAGGATTCATTATCATTAGGTAGAGGATAAGGTGTATTGTCCAAACGTATGATTTCAGTTATACGTTCAATATAACGATTACCATGTGTATCATAATCCTGATGTACATCAGCCTTTATAACCTCAAGAACCTGAGGTTCAACTGTTTCAGGATTTAATGTACCACCTGAGTCAGCAACGACAGAGTTTGTAATAGCATGTACAAGGTCTTCTGTTGTAACTGCGTGATGTGAGAATATTGTAAAGATAGTAGCAACCTGACCCATCTGAAGCATACGTGCTGCAACGACATTAGTTGCAACCTCACCGACGATTGTCAATGCGGCATCAGATTTCTTAAGAGCATCCTGTAACATTTCTGCTGTAATGTATGGTGTCTCTGCAACAGATAATACGTTACGTTCAGGATAAAGCTCACGAAGATAAAGCTCGGGTGCAAGTTCCAATACACGGACATTATAACGACCATCCACAGGTTTAATTGAGGCTGACATGGTTGTGGTCTTACCTGAACCCTGACGTCCTGTAAATGCAGTCGTAACTTTTGCTTCCATGTGTAACTGTATAAGTTTTATAGGTAAGAAAGCATTATGATACTTCTTAATAGGCTGACCTTCATCATCAAACAAAGGCTGACCTGTTTCACGATCTGTATCCTGTGGATCTAAAAGTCCTTCAAGAGTCTTATTCTTAAGTACGAATTTACGTACGAAAACTGCCCAGTATTCAGATGCAGGAGGACGCAATGCAAGCACACGAGAATGGTCATGCATTGTATTTACAAGGAAACCACGACGCTCAGTAAGAGGTCCCGGATTGTTGTAACGGGCAATCAGAGTGATTACTCTACGAACTTCCTCTTCACGCATCATATCTAGGAAACGTAGATGTAAGTGTTTACCTTCAAAGTATAACCAGATAGACTGTGTAGCTGGATACTTATTACTTGTTGATGAATTCATAATAGAACCTGATGTACCTATATTAAGTCCATCAACATTCATTGTAAGTAATGTATCCACACACCCAAAACCTTTTATGGCTTCGTATACAATTGTTGATGCAACAGAAATTGCAGTAGTGTAATCTATACCATATGGAATTTCTGTTGCATAAATATCATCAATGTCCTCTTTAGTTATTAAGTATGAAGGTACGGTACCATCCTCAATAACATACCGTGTCCTATCAAGATTATACTTGTGTATCAAATAGGACATAGCATCAAGTGTGTAATCATTATATAAATACTCAAATAGGATTTCAAGTTTATAATGACCATTTAACACCTGAGGTTGGTCGAAGTTAAATATAGTATTTAAGTCTGCAAATGTTTTGAACTTAGTTGAAATTATTTTACTTATTAAGTCTTTGATGATATTCTTATCAGCCATCTTACCATCAAGACAGTTTGTAAACGCTTCTTCAATTCTTATTTTACGTTCACGTGCAATTTCATATTCTCTATCATTTTTAGACTTTATAGTTTTATCTTTTATTAGTTCTGATAACTCTTTTATTACATAAGCGTTGAGGTCTTCAACACTACGTATATTAGCTCCTTCTATTTCACGTACTGTCGCTAGATTTTTGAAGTACAAAACTAAACAGACAGAAATAGCAACAGCCATTATGACGATAGCTACAGTTACTTGCACAGATTAAATACCTATATGCGTTTTCCTCTGCAGCTTAGCTAAAGCATCCTGGAAATTAATGTGATTACGCTTCTGTAAAGCATAGTCATTAATCGCCTGATTTATTTCTTTCAAATCATTATTTAGATTTGCTACTTTAGGCTCATGTGCCTCTATAAGAGGTACAAGTGTATGTAAAGCATTGTTCAATGATGCCTGTGTAATGAATGGGTTATGATGTAATTTACACACGTGTGATGGTAATACATTTAATTTATCTGCCATTCTTTTCCACGGTATAACAACATCCTCATAATGATTTAATATGATATACACGTCATCTAAACTAGGGAATAAATCTGACTCCATCCAGTTCTTTGCAATCATAAGACCTTTGTCTGATAAGTCTGTCACAATGAATATAGATGTTGCCTTCTGTATCATCTCTTGTGCAAATCCATTATCAGGTGCTTCAGACATGTCTAAGATTGTTAAATCTGTTGGCACATTTGTGAATACATAATCAAGTATTCTGTGCTGTGCTGTGTCGTTAAGTCTAGAATCTCCGAAGTTCATAAAGTATGCTTTATGTTTAATGTCATACTGATATGCATACTTCAGAATATCTTTAGAATTTATTGAGTTAGAATCCACCATACGTATTACCTGTGTAATTGAACGTGTGGGGTCATCAAGATCAGTGACACCAAAGTATCTTGGTATTGCATTATATACATCAGTGTATCCTATCATTGATGTGAAACCTTTATAGGCGAATGTGTGTGCAATCATTGCAGTTACTGTAGTTAAGCCTATATTGTGTAATGGTGAAAACATTAGTACTTTAAAAGCCATACTTTACCTCTTAATAAATTTTGGAAGCTTTATTGGAATAGGAAACTTCTTCCGTGGAGCTTTACCCATTATTGTTTCATATATGTATTCAGGTCTTACTTTTAAGGGTTCAGATAACCAAGTTGCCAAATCATTTGTCAACCCAGCAGATATAGGTACCATATTGACACCTTTCTCAAACTCCTTTAAAGTTGCAGCTAAATCTGGACCGAAATACTTATTCTTATCACTGTATAACTCTATCAGATATTTATACTCTGATATGTCATTCTTGAACATAGTCTTTTCCTGTTTATCAGGTGTAGTCTGTGTACAATGTATAGAAATGTCAGATGGTTGTACTATGACACCGGATATTATTATATACTCATAACTATGTTCATATTTTAAAGGTTCAAACTGTTGTGATTTATCAAAAGTAGAGATGCAGACATTTTGAAAATATCCGCCACGTTCTTTAGTATCAGACATGGACAATGCTTTAGTGTTGTCAGTCATATAAATTACGTCACCATAAACCTGTAGAAGTTTTATAAGTGTGTAGTCTACAGGTCTATGGTCGCATTTACCAATTATATTTATAATCACTGTGCTACGTCTCCTGTATCACCAGTATCTGCTGTACCAGTATCTGCTGTACCAGTATCTGTTGTACCAGTATCTGAGTAATCGCCACCATCCATATTACTCTCTGTTTCAGGTGTTGAACTCTCTGTAAATCCAGATGCAGCATCACTAGCAGCACTAGCAGCATCACTAGCAGCACCGGAAGCATCATCCCATAATTCTGAAGCTCCAACATCTACATTGTTCATAGCAGCTTCTGCCTGTGTTTCAGTATTTATTAAAGCAGTAGTTGCATCACGTCCGGCTTTAAGTTTACCAGCATCAGACTCAACTGTATCTTCATTCGTACGGAAGATAGCAAGTGCACGTTCAATACTTTCACGCTGTGCCTGAGACGCATCTAGTTCACTAATTTCATCAGCAGTCACATTAGGATCATAATGAAGCAATGCCTGAATGTTTTCCGGTACCTGATAGTATTCAACAGCTTTCTGCTGCATACCCGGTTCAATATAACGTTCGCCAGTCATTGTTGCACCATAGTCTGAATTCAAGTAATAATCAATTAGTGCACCTGTGTAGATATGTCTCTGTGTTGCCGTCAGATAACATGTGAGTAATCCAGAATTAGATATTTTTCTTATTTTAAGTTTTGATAGTACTAAGTAACGATCTCCATATGGTGCTGTGAAATATATGTCTATGTAATCTCCAACTTTTAAACCAGTTGAATATGAAGTTAGACTTATATCAAAGCTACGCATATCATCTGTTACTTTATCATCAATGAACATATCATTTGTTAAAATTGTTGGATTTGATATTGCAATCTTATAATACTTACCTACTATATTGGAAGGATCTTTTACGTAATAAGATGAATCAATAATAGAAGGAATTTCAATCTGTTGCAAATCATTCTGATTAACTAGGTCACCTGATCTTACACCAGTTTTTACAGTATAACAATATACAGGTGAACCCCACTTACTTGTAGCCGCTTCAAGACTAGTTGCGGCATTTGCACGCTCTATCGCCCATGACTGTTTATCTTGGTGCCACAGATATAGTATCACACCAATAGTAGCTAATAGCACGACAAATAGTACAATTAATAGTATTCTTGACCTTTTCATTTGGAAAAACCTTTCATTAAAAGACATCAATTCCTAATAAGAAAAATATTATCAAAAATGCCAACATTAAGAAACTACTTTCTTTATTCTTTTTCAAAGTTAAAAATGCTGAGCATATTAATAGTGCTAGGAATGTATCTTTTATTATTTTGAATATTATACTCATAATATTACTACCAGACATTCATCATCATTAAATATATTTTGTGATATTCCTCCTGCACATTCATAGATTGTAGGCAGGTCTAATGTATTTATAGGTACTTTAAAATAACATCCTGTAATTTTCCTATTTACAAAGAAGTTTGCATTATCTTTAATAGTAAACATATCATTATAAGATACTTCACGCAATCCATCTATGAACGGTGAATCTAACTCTGTCACACTTAACTCATACTCAGTATCACATGGTTCTACTTGTGTGCAAATTAACATATAGTTTTTACACATTGTGTCTACCATGTATTTATATATGAAGAATGCGTCACAAGCATCTTCATGAAAATAGTTTACTAGAGGATTTGTAGGGTCTGTATCACGTATATATTTCTTTGAATACTTCTCATAAGGATGTCTGTAACCTTCAGGAAGTTCTGCATGTTTCCATGCCCAGTTATTTATTTCTTGTATATGTATCCCATATTCATGCATAAAGTAACTTAATACTGTACTACGTATTTCATTGAGTGTTACATTAGAAATATGAGACACATGATCAGCACGTTTACCTTTAACAGTTATTACTGCTTCTATACCCACTAAATAAATTTGTGCATTAGCAAAGTATTGTGTAAAGAAAGTTCTTAGTTCTTCACAATATAAAGTAGTATCCTCAATAGGACCTTTGGACCTGTTATTCCCAGAAAATTCTACTATTTCAATAACGCGTCCATCAGGAGTTCCAATTACGGTAGCAAAATTAGTTTTACTTGGATCCATAGCTACAACTATTTCACCATTATAATCCAAAGGGTCTACTCTCGATGACATATCAAAATTTAATGTTCGAGAGTTATTGTATTGTACGAACATAAATATATTTACCTCATACTGCTAACCCAAAGCGTGTGAATTCATTTTGTGTTTTTGTGTCTAATAAATTCATATGCTTCTTTACATCGTCCATTGTATATAAACACCTTAAATAGCACTGATCAAGTGCGTGTGCTGTTAAAGGTAACTTACTTATATTATCTGTATGATTAAAGTACTCTGTGAGCACGTTAAGTAAATGCATTTCGGTATCATTTGAAGTGATTGTTTTTTCATCATATAATTTTTCAAAGTTTGAAGACTCAACTGTGATACCTAACTTATCTGTACAAAATTCAATAATATCTCTTGACATTAACTTACCTTGACCTCGTACTTTTGTATGTAATTCTTTATATCATCTGTGTCAAACGGCACCTTACTCAGAATATAATCTAATTCTATATATGCATCTATATCCTTTAAATTGTTTGCTATCTCACAAGCCCTAGCATAGAGTGTATTGCGCTCCACCATTGTTTTATCTATATGAACAGCACGCTTTTCAAATGTAGGTACTAATTCATAATCTTTTCCCAAAAGTTTATATAAACTTTTAATTGCGGATTCACGTGTATGAAGATGATAGTGTAATTGATGTAATGCAAACACATCTCCACCAAAGTGACATGCTCCCCAACATCTCCATATATTTTTATCAGCAGAATACGTAAATGATTTACCAGACTGCTCATTATGAAATGGACAAGGAACATTATGTGTAACTGTGAGATCTACACTAGGATCTACATATGTTTTAAAATATTCTGGTATTGTAATAGGTGCTTCATAGTTCATTTGTAAACACCCTTTCATTCTTAGATAATTTTACATAGAAATAGTTACCAAACCTATATGCTTTATATGTATGATTAGGCTGTAGTTCTTTAGGTACAAATGCAGGATATTCCATGTCATTGTATACTACTTTAGCAAGCAATCTATTATAGTTCCAAGGATATAATATATTGAATGGTGCATTATATAAACCAATATACTTAACTAAAAATACACTATTTGCAATTGGTTTATAAAATTTAACACGTTCTATGATTGCTAGTATGATGTAAGCTATACTAATGTAATCCAGGATTACCGTTACTTTATATAAGGCAGGCACCTCTGGATAACTCAAAAATATCATTATGAGATTTACTATTAGTATAATAGATGCTACAATTATTGTATATTTATTACGTCGTGTAATTTTTGTGTAATATGGTTTTATTCTAGGTTTCATTAGACCTCCTAAAATAATCTGGGTAAAATGAAAAAGATAAATGCCAAAATTAATGCGATTCCAATTACCAAATGCTTTCCAGTTTTTACTACTTTAGCTGCAATAAAAATGAAAGCTATAATAATCAGAATCATAAAAATGTTTCCTGATAATGTAAAAGCTTTCATACCATAAACCCATCCTTACTTCTGTTTATTATGTATTCTTTAAATACATCTGGATTGTTTAAGAATGTAAGATACATCATTCCTATCAACGGTTTAGGTACGTCCTTTGTGTTGAAACTCTGTAAGAATGTCTTCTTACTTTTTGCTTCAGCATAGGCTTTATTTAATACATCATCTAAATCCTTTTCGTTTTCAATTTCTGTATGATGTATTATATAACGTTCACCTTCAAATTTAGCATTCTCATATCTGTCTTCACCACAGAAAGATATCTCACGCCAGTATATAAGTAGATATGTTGAAGGGTATGCAGCATATCTTATACCACGTAAAATCTCTTGTCCATAGTAAGTCAGTAATTGTAACTTGCTAATATACTCTTCAAATGTTTCTTGAGTAATTACAATACCATGGTCAGTTTGTACTGACGTGCCAGATAATAACTTCTTAAATAAGTTTATACATATTTTAGAAAGTTGCTGGTCTGAGGTTATACTTAATGTGATTAAAGTCTTTAATGCAATGAACGGGACATAATCACATTGTGCTGAAGTGCCATTTAAATCAATTGTACATAACTGATTTGGAGTTTCATTCTGAATGTAATTATACATTGAGATAAATGACTGTGCAATGTTATACACATCACTAACATTCTTGTGACTCAGTCTTATTGTTGGAGGAGGTCCATCTAAATGACGTTCTTCTTCCGTTAGGTACTTAGCATGTAAATCGGCTAAGTCACTAGCTGTAAGTTCTTCTTTCATTATCTACTCCTAAACTTCAACTTGTTCAACTTGTTCAAAATACAATATTCCTAATTGTGTGTTTATTAGTATGTTACCAAAACCTTCAGAGTCTCTGACCTTAGGTTGTGATAAACGTCGTTTCTGCTGACCTTTCATTGTTTCGGTCATAGACATTGCGATATTAAAGTCAGTATTTCTATAGACTGCCTGACCACCTTCTGCCATAGAAGTTGTGATTTGCTTATCATTTTTACCAGCTTCAATACCTTCTTTATTAAACTGTGAAATTGCAATACCCGCTTTATTCGAGGTACGTACATAACGTTTGAATTGTCTGAAACCAGACTTTATAATATCATATAGAGTCTTCTCTTTGTGATATACTTCTCCTTGAGATTCAAGTAGTCCCATATAATCCAAACATATTAACTTGAAAGGACCTTTCTGTCTGTCTAAACGCTTTATGTGTTTTATAAATGTTTCGACATACATATCTGTTTCTTCTATTACAATCTTACCATATTTATTAGATTGAAATAGGTCTATACGTGCTGACTCAACTTGAGCTTTATACTCTTTAGGTACTTTATTTCTCTTTATCAATTTATCTGGCATTACGATACCAAATAAAGTGAATATATGTTTAGATAGAAGCATTGCTTCTACTTCTTCACGTTTCTGCTCTAACGTTATAAATAGGCAATCAGTTTTATGTAGCGTTGCTGCATTATAAACTATATTTAAAGTGAAACGTGTTTTACCAGTACCTGGCTGTGCTTCAACACCGACTAACTGTGTAGTCCATATACCATCTGAATCTTTATCGATAGCAGGTAATCCGAATTCCGCAACCTTAGACATTTGAGATGAAGTGTCAATATTTTCGACCAACTCATCAACTGCTACAGGATCGTAGATACTTTTAATAGATTCAGCTTCAACAAGTAAGTAGTCTATACTGCCAGAAGAATCGTCTGTATCTTGCATCTTTTCAAATGCATTAGACATTATTGTGGCTGTACGCTCTTTTGACTTGTTATACATATAAGCTTTCATATCTACAGCAAAATCAATCATGTCACAATCCATAGTAGACAGAGTTAAGAAATCATCTTTCAAAACATTCTTTGTAATTTGAAGAGCCGACTCAAAAGCAGAAGGGTCTTCATATGAAAGAGTCTCTGTACCAAGAACGTGTACATTCGTCTTGCGTAATACTTTACGTAATTCGGTTGTTAAATAAGTATCTAAATACTTATCTTTTAACGGGACATTAAGTGTGACACAATAGGTCATAAAGTCATACATTATGCGTTCATCAGTTTCAAATTCATTTGCTGGAAATCTATCAACAAACCAGTTTGCATAAATTAGACATTTAGGATCCTTTTCCCGTTCTACAAAATATTTGAATATGGTATCCAAATTTACTCCCTTAACTTATCGTAAACAACTTCGCGTGCTAACTTGTCCACGATCTCATTACCTTCGTTTCCAGAGTGTCCAGGTGTATGTTGAAATTTTATTTTTAATTGTGGTATCGCTATTTGCTGCATATAATTTTTATATGCTATTGATAGTGGTTTCTTTGCTTTCCAAGTGTTTGTAGGCCACATCTCTATTCCTGTGTAGTCATAGCATATCAAAAGACTTGAACAGTCCTTGACATTTTCTAAAACATGATTACATAAGGAGATTACAGCAAACACTTCACCAGCTACATTACGATGTTGAAGATATTCAGGATTATCTCCTACATATTTAAGTATTGTCCAATCTGTAGTTCCAACTGGTGCATATATTGCGGCAGAACCATACATCTTCTTACCTTCATATTCACCATAAGAACCATCAACAAATGCTACATAATCCATTCTTACTCCTAAGCCTGAAATTCTTTTAGCATATCATTAAACTTCTGTATATCAGAATCATGTGATATTTTATAGAAGTTATGAACATCAATAGTGTGAAATGTACCATTACCTTTTATGCTACGCAGTATATTTGATTTATCAAATTTTTCTAAATCATCAATGTAGCCGTCAAAGATAAATATTGTAGATAAATTTCTACGAACACGTCTGTCTAGAATATCTACCATAGTAGGATAAACTTCCCAAGAAAGAATCATAGGGATTTTTACAAAGATATATGGTGCTGACATAAGATTTGACACAGGAGTTGAAAAACCATAGTCACCTGTAACTCCAGCATCCATATCACGTAAGATACGTCGTAGTTCCAATATTGTACATACTGGAAAAGTAGGAATGTTTTTACGAAAGAGACTTTCAAGCACAGAATATGCTAGAACAGTTTTAGAATGTGCAATAGGTGAACATATTAAACAATTATAATTCACGTACTTCATTGCAATTATATTATCGTGGAATTTCTGTAAGTATGAACCATAAGTTGGACCGCAGTCACTAGGGACTAGCTTACTATTGAAGTGACGTCCTGCATATTGTTTAGGAACATCTAAACAACTCACACCTACACCAAATGCATGGTGTGCATTAGGACAGGTACATACTTCACCAAAAGGTGTTATACCAGTTCCACCACATTTAGGACAATATGTGTCGATATCAATTACTTCATTATCAGGTACACCATTAAACATACCAAGTACCATCTTTCCATATTAATTGTGTGTTCATAAGAACAGGGTCGTCATAATTGTGAACTACAGAAACAAGTGTTCCTAATTTGTAAATCTTTACCATATCTAACCAAAGATCGTACCAATCGAATGTACTTTTAGTTATGATAACAAACATATGCACTAGTTCATTTTCAAAATCAAATGGTGAAGTTGCGAACACTTCGTTTACTGGATACTTAGCGAAGACGTCACCCATTCTAACTTTTTTATCAATTACTGAATTCAATAGACGTCACCACCCTATCTAGACTGGAGTTACACATATAAGCCTGTCTTAGTGAACCGGCTTTATCTGGATAAATATTACATAAGCATCGTAGTACGTCTTGCTTACTGTCCTTAGGTATAATAGTTTTTATGTTGTCTGATACCAAATGTAAATACTTAATGTCTTCAGGGTCAACTCTGTTTGACAAATGTATTTCAATCTGCTCCCAATTATGTGAAGCTATGAATAAATGTACTGCTTTAAACTTCAACATTTCTGGGTCAATTGTAAAAGCATTTTCACTTAACTTACGATGCTGCTCAAAATCTTGTATGTATAATTTCATTCATAACCTCCAAGATAGAGAAGCTGAGCTGCGATTGTTGCTCCTTCATAAATGCCAAGTTTATCTAGCATAAGAAGAATAACAAATAAACGTTTTACAAAATTTACAGTTGTAGAGTCTACAATCTGTAAGAATGATTCACATGCTTTCTCATGTTCTGCCATATAAAATTTTTCATTTAGTAAATACTTCAATGTGACCATTAACTCTTCACGTGCCACACCAAGATAGTTTACATCTGCAAGTGAGAAAGGTACATTCGTCGTGTAATAGACGAGTGAATTGTAGAGTGCTAATTTCTGTAATGCAACCATTAATGAGTTTAGGAAATGGTCGATGTTTGTAGCACTTAATTGTGACTCAGCCTGTATGTCATAAATTGGTTTATCAATAGTGACGCCATATGCGTTCTCAAGGTCTTCCTTTGCAGCCTGTAATATCTGAGCAACATTACGGTCACCACTGTAATCAATTTTTAACACACCTTCAAGACTAACGATACAATCATTAATAGATAAATCTTTAATCATTCTTTAATCCTCTAAAATACTGGGTTTAATTTTACCACTTTCTAAGCAAGTTTTGACAACACCTGTCATTGTTTTTATTAACTGTTCAGTGGGTTCAAAATCATGCTCAGAATAGAAGTCAAAAATTTGTGAACATACTTCACTACGTAAGTCACGTATTCCGTCAACTATAGTAGACTTCATTTCTGCTGACATATAACTTACACCCGAATCTTTTATAATGTTTACAGCATTAATTAAATCCGTTATTTGTGAAGTCAAGATGTCATCTTTTAGTAATGCAGTAATTGAAGTTAGACTGTTGACAAGTTGTGGTAGTACGGTGACTTTTATTTGACTTCTGCTTCCTGCATCAAGCTTAACAAGCAGAAAGTCAAATAAATCCACACTTGTAAGTAGATTGTTTCCCAGATTGGGATCATCTGGACTATTTTGCATGTTTTAAGACTCCTTTCCTATTTTATATTTGTATATAGTATGTTCAATAAATATATAACGTACTTTTAATCACTGGGCACTGTATTTGAAGAAGTTGTGTTGTCAGGACCTATATAATTATCATTCTCATCATAGTATTCACCATAATCTATGACTGTAGCTTCCTCTTCTTTGATAGTAGTTACATCTTGAACACCTGAATGTTTGATGTAGGTACCATTACTATCTTCTGTAGGATAATAGTATGGTAACTCATTTACAGATAAAGCTGTCATTAAAGCCTGCTGATCTTCAAATGCAAATTCCGTATTAGGATCACTTATCTGAATAAGCTCTACCAAATTACCTGGATCATCGTTGTCATAGTACATTATTTCACCAGAACCAAAGAATTCAATTAAGTCACCTCTATGTGCTCTGATAAGATATGTGTATGCACCTAACATTGATATTGCAACATCTGCATGTGACTCACCTTCAGCCGGTTGTATGTTTATAACACCTAAGCAACTCTTTGAGAATAACTTAATATTTACAAAATCATTATTAACATATAACCATTGAAAACTTGGTAACACATTTGCTTTTGGATTTACTGTATAGTCACTAAATGGTGAATATGCGAGAGCAGGTCCAATAGCTGTATCTTCATAACCTAGGATTTGTGTGCACCAATCTACAAGTGTTTGACGTAATTCCTGACACATAGTTCCATGTAAAAGTTCTATATAATTTATATAACCAGAACCAGGTTCATATACATAGTATCGTATGTTTTGAGTAGTTTGGTCAGCTATTATTCCAATCTTATAATGAGGCATATTAAATGTGTCCCAAATAGACCATTGACCATCTTTCTGTATACCATTTAAACTTACGCAAGTATCATACATGAATACATCAAATGCAGGCATTGTAGTTAACGCTTTATCTAATTCCTGTTCTGCTAGAATAAAATCAGTTTTGTAAGAAGCACTTTTACATTCATAAGAATGTATTCCATTCTCTACGGCATTTTCAGAAATCATATTGTATTTAGGCACACGTACAATATTGTAATTCATTGAAACTGTTGAATACAGATTAGGATCACGTGTAGGTAAATTACGTGTACGTCTATCTTTTTCATCTTCATTGTATTGATCTTGAAGCTCTTCTATCTGCTTCTGTTGTTCTTCAACCTTTTTCTCTTCAGCATACTTGTGTCCAAGTATTGTCCATATAATAAGACCTATAAGAACAATTATTGCTACAACTATTGCTATAATGTCACTTTTTCTTCTTTGCTGCATTTGACCGTTTCCTCTTCTTTTTAACTGTATGTTGCATACCTTGATTGTATGCTTTCATAATGATATTCTGGTCACCTTTTTCTTTAAACATTATAAAAGTCATGATGAATGTGTGTAATAATGCTCCTTGCCAAGATATGAAAGTATATACATTAAAATAGCTAAATAATGCAGTTATTGCAAATAAAGCACAAGCATACTTCCATAATTCTTCAATGTTATCTGTGGTAGGCATTATTATTGTATCATTTAATTCCGTTATGGAATTACAGAACAATACTACTAGTCTGTGAGATTGTTCTGCGAATTCTTCCCTCTGTTGCTGTCTGTACTGTGCATCATTTGGCATACTTAAATCATTTGCCATTTGATTTAATTCGGAATTAAATGTTGATTGCTGTTGAGGTTGTGGTGGTGGTGGGGCTTGCTGAGGTTGTACTGGCGGTGGCGGTGGCGGTGGTGCTTGTGTTGTGCCATTAGTAGGTGTTCCAGTACCAGTACCATCCATAGCATCTAATTGCTCCATTATATCATCAAATTCCAAAATTATCACCTTCTTTGAAATGTCACACTGTTTAGGTGTGACATGAATATACACGCATAGTATCTCGTGTGATATAAAATACCATTTTATCTACACCGGCTAAGTGTAGTGTACACATATTAGGAGTGTAAGTGTAACTGGTTATTTTATAACCAGTGTCACATAAAGCAGTCACATATGCAAATGAATTTTCCAATGTAGATGTATAGTTCCCCACAAAGTTACAAGATAAAGAATATTTTGAGTGTGTAGGTACATACATTATAGCAGGTTCTTTAATATAACCTTCTACGTCATTGCGATAATAAACATTGTCTTTTAATTCATATTGCACTTTATTTTGATCATATACAATAGTTGTTCCAGCTGAGTCCTGATAACAAATAATAAATAAATGTTTATCAGGAGAAGAACAGCTAGTTAATAATAAACAACATAAAATTACAATAAGTATTTGTAACTTATTCATTATATCGTACATAGTTTTGTTTACCCACTTCACGTGCATTGTCACCATCACCTAAAAAGGCTAAGTGCATAACATCTGTTCCAGTTTCCCAGTCACCACCCCAGTAAAATCCATAGGATTTAAATATACGTACAATGGGGCAATCCTCATAAAGTACATTGTACTTTTTGTGTGACTCTGGAAGCATTTCCCAAATTTCATAAGGCATAGGTTTATTCCTATAACCATTACCATATAAAACACCATTCACATTATAAGTACCTGAACTTGGGTTTATATCAAATGCTGCTCCGATTGAGTGTGCAGATGGTGTTCTGTATGGATTATGCATCTTACCACGTATTACCCATGTACCTGCAGCACTATCAGAAATGTTTATAATAGGTTGTGAAGGATCGTTATAAATATCATTGAATATATGTTCACATATTTTAGCAATCCTTTTATTCACAGTCCAGTCTTTAGTTTTAGTTATTTTATTATAATTGTTTGGATCATTAGGATCTTCCCAATACCAAACAGGAACAGTTATTGTAACTGCATTTTCAACATATAAGTTTTGGAGCTGATTCTTTACGTTTATAAATGCTGTTTTAGGATATGAATCAAAAACACCATTTGTCAGATAGTTCCAAGCATCTTCGTCCGACATAGAGATTATTGATTTGTCATCTTGACTTAGATTTCCAATGTGCGTTTGCACATTGCGTGTTGTTACACTATTTGTCATCAAGTCTTTATTTTCAGAAGAAATTATATTGTTAGTTACATATGTAATATCAGTAACTTCTTCATGTTCAATATTAGGTGGCTCATCTGTTTGATTACCATTTGCATCGAAAAATACAGGTTTGATCGGTTTCAATTCTGTATGCCACTCTCTACTCTTACAGTGAACTACTATAGACGCTACACATATAGACGTCGAAATTGCAGCTGTTGTCACTAATAATTGTTTAAGTGTCACTGACTATTTCAGTGCCTCAATCTCTTCGAAAGTTTGTGTGACTGGTCGCTGACTTCCAGGGTGAAGAAAGTTTTTTAATATCCATAACATAAATATAAATGTTATTACAGCCAGTATAAACACACCAACCTTTTTAAGCATAAACCTTCTCCTTTGTTGCTCGGTATTCTACATAGATATGTTTCTTACCGTTATAGATCTTATTAGCTACTTGACGTAACTTTCGTTCTTTTAAATACTCCAGCACTGGTTCGCGAACTTTAAGTTCAACCACATTTTTATCCATAGCACCTCCGGTACTCTTATATTGTTTTATTAGAATCAGCTCCTTTCTATTCAAATATTACTACACACGTTTCAACATCTACAGTATCATATAATTCATATGCATACGCTTTAGGTAAATTTATACATCCATGTGAGCCATTAGATATATAAATATTTCCGCCAAATGAAGAACGCCAAGTAGCATCATGAAGTCCTACACCAGAATTAGTTAAACGCATCCATCTATGTACGTGTGATACATAGCCAGGTCCTTTTAAATCTTTCTCTTTTATCTTTTCAGAAATATAATAGACACCAGTTGGAGTCGCTCTATCACGTGCACGTCCGGTTACACAATCACTTTCTGAGATGATTGTATCACCATTTAAATAACGTACATGTTGATTTGTCAAGTCAACTTCAATACGTTTTGAAGGAAGTGTATCAGGCATTTCTTGTTTCATTGTAGGGTGACGGTTGTCAACAGCATTCAAAGATAATGCTTGTTGAATTACCCAGTCTTCTTCGGCTTTTGTGTCTGCTATATTTCCCCAAGTTCCGCCATGTACTTGTTTTATGTCTCCTGAATAAGTTTTGTATTCAGTTGAGAAGTTACCCACCGTGTCATATGTATTTACGATAGTTGCAACACATTTATTGAGTTTATCTTCATCAATGTTTATGTGTATTTTATCATTTGAAACTGTTAAGTTACAATCTTCTTTTGTAACAGTTTTTCCATTAGACCATGTGACATGAAAATTTTGTATATCTTCTGAAAGTTTTTTATACTCCTTATCAAGTGTGAGGTCTGGTTGTACGTAGAATTGTGTAACGTCAATTGTTTGCTTTCTTGTGTAGTTTTCTTTTATATACTGATTTAATTTATCAGAGTCTATTTCTGTTCCAAATACAGGTTCTATGTATTTACCTGAAGAAGTTATATCTGATGATTTTGATTTAACTCTGGGTTCGTCAAGACATTCATTAATTTTATCAATGAATTCATCTAAGTCATAGTCTAGTGTATCTGTGAAATCCTTGTGTATCTGGACAGGAAATACTGTATTCGATTTTGATTGTTTTTCATATACCAGAGGGACCTGGTATTGTGTGGGTCCCTCTGTGATTGTATATGTAATTGAGTTCTGTACACTTGAATTAGATTGTACTATTTCAAGTGGTTGTAAGATTATTGTTTTATTGAATAAAAGTAAATATAAAAATATTAGTGCCATATTATTTTTAACCCAGAATTTGTGTATTCGTAATATCTATTACCTGAATTTGCATTTTACGGTACCAAATCGTACGGTATCATATCAGGTGCTGTGTTACTGTCAGTTCTATCTGCTACTGTATCACCATTAGCTTGTATATTTGCATCTATTGTATCAGTCATTGCTAAATTAGTAGTAAATCCACAGTAAGGTTTTATTACATTCTCTTTTGGGCTACCGTATGGTAGGAATAAATATTCTAAATTTGATATACTTTCTAAATCCTGATCATTATCTATAATAACCTCATTTCGGTCAATATACTGTGTATCACCTTGTAAATAAATTTTATTGTAGTCAATGACATCACTTAAATCAGGTATATCTTCCTTAATGGTTACTAAATTGTTCTTATAACATTTTAGATAAGTTAAAAATGCGTTAAACTCACCAATTACAGCTGTGTAGTCTTCTACGTCAGCAGCATTACATAAATCATCATGTTGCAAATATAGAATTTTATCTGTTTCATTTCTTACACTAGGCTGTGTTATTGAAGTATCAAAATAACTCTTTAATATTATGTATTGTGGATAAACTACTACTGGCGTATTTATATCCTTGGAACCAGAGTACATTACGGTGTTTATATAAGTGTTATATTTATACTGTTTATCAGTTACACCTTGATTTTTATCAATTACTTTTAAAGTATCATTACTAAAATATAAATCTATATCAGTGGATTTTAAATTAATAAAAGGTTGTACGGATTTTAACGATTCATTTATTTTTCTACGTACAAATGTGTATGAAGTTAATTCACCCTTAGGATCTAAATATATAGTTTGTAAATCACGTGCTAGATATAAATACTTATGTGCTGTTAATCTGTAATTTTTATTATCTAAAGTTATATAACCATTTTTGTAAGCTGCTAATTCTGCATTTGTAGATTTATAATATCTATTATGTTGATCTGCATTTTCTACAGCAACACCTTGTCCTTTTGCATATGTATTATATACTGCTGAATATTGTAACATTAGATCATATAATTGTATATAACTCTCATTACTAAACCTACAACCATCCCCACGGTATATACATATACCTGGATCAAGTGCTATTCCATACCATTGAGTAACATTAACAAATAGCATTGGTTGTGCCATAAAATATTGTAACAGTGTATCAGAAGATTGTACGGGAGTACCATTCATTAAATAAAATAATAAATGTTCTATATTGTAATCACTTGCATGAAGATTATCTATATCTAGTTGTGTGTACCCTGGAGCACTACTAATTATTGAATACTCGAAAGAATTAATAAACATATTTAAGTAAGGTATAACATATGATCCACTATATACAACTTCAAAACCCGTACGTTTTTGTTCATCATTATTTACAGGTTGTGGTGCTATTATGTAACCCATATGTTCAATACCATTCATATTTATGTTTCTATAAGAATTTTTAATTGATAACTGTGGATATTTGTTTGGTTTATACTCTGGTCCAGATAGTACATAATAATCTATATCTGCTTTATAGTTTCCGGTGACCCCAAATACTGATTTCTTTGAACTAGAATTTATCTGCATTGGATATGCACCACCAGTACCGTGTACAATTAAATTACTACTATCTAATGGTACGTTCTCAAGACCAGCAACTCTAGGTTTTGTAATATAATTTACACTATCAGATATGTTGTTACTATTTAATTTTTTCTTCTTTACTTTATATTTTTTCTTAGCCTCTTTTGCTGCTTGTTTAAGTGAGCTATCATAGAATTCTTTACCCGATTGTACATAAGCTACTGTACCATCAGGATTATACACAACACCTTTGGAATACGTACTAAACTCATCAGGATCTGCTGTACTAGCTTCCCATGTATAATTACCACTGTAGTAAATGTAATTAGTGTCACCATACTTCTTATAATCAGAACTACCTATCATAAAACCAGGTATGATATTTTTAACGGCATCATTTGTATTAGTGTATAAGTTGGCAGTTTGTGCTGGTGGTATTACTGTTGTATCATCTTTATCTCCCTTTAACATACTATTCAGTAATAAAGCACGTAACATAGTTAGTCTATCTTCTGCAATTTCTTTTTTAGTATAATCATCTTTATCATATTCCTTATTCATAATGTTGTTATACTCATTTTTAACTTCTTTAAAATAATTTGAACTAGTTAGTGTACACTTAAAAAGCATTACACCATTATTAGTTTCTTTCAGAAGTAATATATTATCACGCATTACCATCGCTACAGGATTAGAATAGCTCGAATTCATGCCATATACATTTATAATCTGACCTGTTTCATTTGGTTGCATAATTATATAAGAGTCTCGTTTACTTTTACTTCCAGAACCAGAACCTGTAAGACCTATCATATAGTTACCACTCCAAGAAAATCCATATACTTGTTTAGCATATTTTTTAGAATTACGTGCTTTTTCTTGTGTGGAACCATCAATAGTGTAAACAGATGTACTCCAAAGACCTTTTTGTCCCCAATCTTTTTCTGTATCTGGGTCTTCAGTTAAACCTGACACATCACCATCATCAGATGCTTCATCTTCTGTATCATTACCTGTATCATTAGTTTGGTCTTCTACTTCATCAGGATCATATATGTCATCATCATCATCACCGTCATCATCACTACCATATAAACTTAGATGGCTTGGCATTTTATAAGTTATATCTTTACTCTTTTTAACTAAACTTTTCGCTTTATTGTAACCTACAAATGCGACATAAGAAGAATTTGAATTTAGTATAGTATTTAATTTTCGTCCATTAGCTACATGATAGGAATATTCATACTTAGGTTCTGTATATTCTTCATCTGGGTCCCTATCCTTTACTTTAGTATAAGCTTCATTACGTTCCCTAACACGTTTAAGTTTTCCTGTTTCTGGATTTATATTAGCTTGTGTAAATATATCAAATAATAATACTTTTGGTCGTGTTGCACCAATAGGATTACCTCTATAATACGCATAAAGATCAGTAGTATCTGTGTAACTGGATTGGAAAATTGAATAATCCTTACCGAATCCGAAAGCTATTCCATTGCCATTTTTAAACATATAGGTACCATATCCTAGTAAGTTAGTTACATAATCGTCAATTGGTGCTGTACTAAATATTTGTCTATTTTGCATTACTTTATTTCTTAATTCAGTAGTTTCGTTTTTATTATTGACATGCTTCCATAGACTATCCATAAGTTTCTTATTTACTGTACCTATGGTTACAGGTTGTATTGTTAATAATGGTAAACCTAAATAAGATAATGCCAATCTATAATCATAATTATCAACAGCGTATTTAAATCCTTCTAGAGAAACATTATCTGGTTTATCCTTGTTAATATCTTCACTTATTTCTCTTGAGAAATTTGTTAGATGTTTTAATATATAAGAATTTGATGATGCATGTTCTGGAAATACGTAGTATTCTTGTAGTACATCATCTTCAACTGGATCTCCACCACTTATCATGTCACGCACAGAAGCAAATTGTAACCATTTATCTAATTCTGCCCTTGATAATTTAGCCTTGTATTTCATTTTCTTTACTGTGTATAATTTATTTAGTTGTACTTTCTTTAGTTTCTGTTTTTGTACTACTTTACCGTCTGAATATTGCTTAACAGTTTGATTTTGTCCAATTTTCTTTTTCTTACGTAAGGTTTTATAAGAAGGTTTTACTTGTACAATCTCATCTAAAGATATATCTCTTATACTTAATGTACTTAATAATTGTTCAATGTTAGATGTAATAGCGTCCTTTCGATCAGATACTGCTATTGCTTTCATAACTTTATTATCTATATTATCTATATCTACAAAGTTATTTTTAATTGTAGATGTGTCTAATGTAATAAATGGTATTTTAGTGTTTTTTGTGGCACTCACATCTATATGTTTGTTATCTAGTATATCAGTAAATTCAACAGGAACGTCCCAATATTTACCACCATTATATTCATAAGTAGTAGGTGCAGATGTGCTAGTAGGTTCCGTAGCTGTTAATGTAGCTTTAGCTAATGGTGTATATACACCTTGTGGATTATCTAATTGTGCTTGTATATAATCATCTATCGTATTTTTCTTTATTCCAGGATATGACGAAAAATATGTACCAGGTGCAAAAGGTGTTAATGTAAAATATGGTATTTTATTATTCTGTGGAAGCTCTATATATAGTGCTGAATAAAGACGTTGGTCAGCTGGTTGGTCACTATCAGTAGCTAGGTCGGATTCTGAATCTGAATCACTCGCTGAGCGTTCACTATCCACAACTGAGTAAATATAAATTCGTTTATCCTTTGACGCCTTATCATACCATTCGTATGGAGTAACATACTTGTGAATTATCGTACCATCGCTTAATTCATCTTGATAGTCTCTCTTGAAGTAATTATAATGTGCAATACGTTTTTTATTTTTCACATATGCATAACTATTACTCTCATAATCTGAGTGAAACCCTGTACCATAATCATCATACCAATATTTATAAAACTGATCTTTCTTAGACTTACTCCATGGTTTATCTTTAGATGATGCATAGGATGATTTATATTGATATTTACTTGGTACCCAAAATACTCTATCTTTATTAGCTGCATTATTATTATTTTGTATAATATAGTCTTCATCTTTAATTAAGTCTATTCCATCAGTAACATCTTGAGTATAAGGAGTTGTATGTAAAAATCCAGCTGTTAATCCTGTTGTGCCTTTACTTACAATATTATACATATTTACATAAAAATTAGACACTTCATCTAATGAAGTTAATTCAAATTGTTTTGATACCGATGGTGCGTAAACTACATCTACAGTATCTGAATTAAATGTTATATTAATGTTTTGTGTTGGCATTATAAACATACAACGATTAATACCCATTGAATCTAAATTTGTATAAGTGCGTATTTGAAATTGTTTATTTTCTTCAATACTATTGTCAGCACGCACTGTTATATTTTTAAAATCTGGATGATTTACATAATAGTCAACTTCTAGACCTTTAGTAACTTTAGTGTCTAAATGATGTAATCCTTGTTCGTACTCGGGTAATGCTAATAACATAACAGGTGTACCAGCAAATACATTAGGAATATGTATTTGGGTTTTTAATGCTAACGCAGTATCGGTTGCTTGTGTTAAAGTCATATTCTGATTGTTAAATCTAGGTAGCGTAGACATGTACTGTATATTTTTAGTGTTATTTTCAAAATCTTGTGTCTGTGCTAATGGGTCTTTATTTGTATCATAATAATCATATACACCATTTATCTTCATTTTTTCAAATACAAGATCTTTATTATATAAACGAGGAAAATATATTGTAGATGGTTTATAGTAATTAGGATTATCTACATCAGCTGAATTTTGATCGTAGCCTTTTATATTTTTTATAGTTTCTGAGTTAAGTTCTAGTTCATTCAATCCTGAATCAGAAATTTGTACGTTTATAGATTTAGTGTGATATGGTTCAACTAACCTTATCAAAGATTCCTCAGTAAGTTCAGCGTCTTTTGGCTTTTGTTGACTTTGTTTATGTATTTTTTTAGCTTCTTCTTCATTAGCAGCATATAATGTAAATTCATCATTTATAATTATTCCATTAGCATCAAGGTGTAAAGTCTTAGTTTCGGGATTATTACCCCTATACATTTTTACATCATTCATACCACCCTCTGCCTGTGAACCTGTATAACTATAACCATAACCATTCCATACATTATTTGCATAATCCCAATTTGTTCTATCTGTTGTAGGCTGTAAAACATATGGTGTATTTTGTATTGTATAACTCTGGTTTTCTTTATTAAAGTTTTCATAACTATAGTAATTTAAGGCAGCTACTAAACCTGTAGAAGATCTATTTAATGTATCTAGAGAATCTAACATAAAGTTGTCACCAAGACTAGCTTCATAGTCTAATTTAGCATTGCCATTTACTTTGAAAGCCACATTGTAACACCATGCAGGATTTATGTGTGTGTCAGTGTCTTTACCATCAGTAAATGCGAATGTTGCTGATGCCATATTTAAGAAGTTTGCTAATGAATCATGATGTGATTCATCAATTATATCTTCCTGTTGCACAGCTGCAGCACAGTTTACAGTGTCAAGAGTGTAACCTAAAGGATTTACTAAAACCGTATAATAATGTACTGTAGGTATCTCGACATTCTGTATAACGCCATAAATATCCTTTTCTTGTGTTTCATAAACAGGTCTTTCAATTACACCATTATACCTATTCTTTGTAGGATATACAACTGCACCATTCAAGTATGGGTCAAAATTAGTTGAATGTGTATATGAACGTCCAGAAACTTTCTTAGTATCACCTACTTTTGAATCTGTATTTAAGAATTGTACATATCCAAGATTTGCATAATCACCTGCAGTACAAGCTGCTTTGATTTCTTTTATACCAGAAGGCCAAACTTCAAACTCATCGTCTACGACATTGTTTCCTTCATCAGAATCAAAGTGTACGTTTGCATATAGGCTACGTGTCTGATTATTTGCAGGTACAAACGCTTGAACAGTCTCACCATGATTATTCATAAGTACTTGCTGGAAAATAACGTCCTCAGTATTGTAAATCTTTATACCTTTATTATTATAGGAAATAGGTACTTGTTTACCATTAGAGTCTTTTCCATATTTGCAGAAATCTTCATAAGTCATACCTTTCTGTGTAAGCCATAAAGAATACTTCTGAAGAATATTATTGTTATAAGTAAAGTTTACATTAGATGCATCTGTGTAAGGGAAGTATGAAAACTCCTTACTAAGTGCTTTTGTTGCTTTTACAACTTCAACTTCTGCACCATCACGCATAACTTTTTCAGTTGAAGTACGTGAAGTATATCTATTGAAGTATTTCTCATTTACAGCGTTTTTATCTGAATCTGACTTAGTATCTAGTTTATCTGTGTAGAAATTATTATTAGGTGTCCAGTCCATATACTCCTGTAAAGCATCATAAATGAAGTTTGTACGGAATAGATACTGGAATAAATCTTCAGAACGTGTACGTGCTTTTGTTCCGGTAACCTCCACACCATCAAGTTTCTTTATAGACGTGTCAGCATTATCATCAAACATTGCTATAGGTGTATTGTATGTGTAATATGTGTTACCATCAGCCGCAAGTTCACGTGTATAAATATCAAATGTGAAATACTGTTTACGTTCATGAGAACGAGGTTGGAAGTTCATATCACGTGCAGGTTGTACCCATCCTTGTTCGCCAGGACGTGATGTAAGTGTCTTATGATCGTAATCCTGATACAGTGCTGCCTTTGAATATTCTTTGAATATTGCTTTGAACCAAGCACCTGTACCAACATAGTTTGTATTTGAACTTCTTTCATTATAAGAAAGCTCTAAGAACTTTTGATAATCTGAAGCACTATCACCAAGTGAGCCAGGTGCTACAAGAGTTCCATTAAGCTTTACAGTATATGCAGTACCAACTTTTTCTTGTGTAGTCGTGAGGTCACGATACTTATATGTAACAGTGAATTTAGTTACGTCGCTGCTCATATAATTATCATAATAATAAGGATGATTATAAGGGTAGTGATGATTATAAGGATGATCATAATAGTAATTATAAATTCTATCTATTAATTCCGATACAACTGATGTAGTACTTCCAGAAATATGATATGTATGATCGTTATGGTAATTGCTTTCACATCTAAGATATGTTGAAATACTAGGATTATTTATACTTGAGTACTGTCTTGTACTTGTATCACGTAAAGAATTATATGAATTTAAGAAATTTTGTAGTTGACTCCTTACAGAAGATTGATCGTAATAAAAGTTTCCACTTGGAATTGTAACAGATATGGAATCATCTTTCCAATCACTCCATACAGATACAGGTTCTGTTATGTCTTTAGAAGAAACCGTATACATATTATTCTTATCGAATGTTGCTGTACCTGAAGTTTTGAAACTTGGGTTCTGTATTGTAAATGTGTCTTTACCAGCAGTAGTTATTTTATCTGCTTTTAACAGTGCAGTCTTAAGAGCTTTATAATACTCAAAGTTAGGATCCCAAGACATGAACTGAGGTTTGAAATTTGCATCGTCAATATCCTGTGTACGTGCCGAACCTGTACGAGGTACAGTGAACGTACCATCTGTAAACCACAGATTATTCCACATATTATTATATGGATTATCAGCTGCGTATAAAGCAGGCTCTTCACTGTCTCGTATATATCCGCGTACAATAGCATGTGTACGTGCATTCACATAAGTCTGATCCATATTGAAGTGAGTCCCAAAATACGGACTGGAACTATATGAATCTAACTGTCCTTTAACAAGTTTATGTGAGTGAAATAATCCGTAAGTGAAATCAGAATTATTTATATCATCTACATCAGTTACACGTTCTTTATATGTCCATTCTTTGCTATCTTCTTCAGGCTTCTGATCTACATATTTACCAGTCTTCGTATATATGCTAGGTAAATCATTTACTGTATAATTAGAAGTTTTTGTTGTAGCAGGAATAAAGTATTTATATAACTGATAATTCTTATAGTTACCAGGATTAGGTATCTGTGTATATAGATTTCTTGTAGGATCATACTTTTGGAACATACCTTCTTCATACGGACGTACTACACCGCCAGAAGAAGGAACATTAGCGCCTTCAATAGCATCATGCTTTGCTAAAGGATAAGTTCCATCATCAGCGTGATTATAGAATGTATCTTTATCAAAATCATAAAGAATATAACCATTCTCACCCGTATAATCGTAGTCTTCAAATCCCCAAGATTCATAAGCAGTCTTGAACATCCAACCACCTTGAGGATCTATCTGATCTTTATACTGATCCCAAGAAGTTATCTTACCAAAAGGTTTGAAATCTAAGTACTCTTCAGATATATTAAGTTTAGGTGTCACATTTGCTTCAAACTTATATGCTGGAACTGTTGGATCATTTGAAGCATATGATCTACCATTTATATAGTATTCTGAGTGATGATCAGTACCACGAGCTTTATGACGTACCACAACTTGATAACGTGAACGTGTGTACTGATAATCAGTTTTATTGTCACCATAAGGATCTTTTACTAATGCATTTAACTGCGTCTTCTTTGTTTTATCTAAATTGAAGACATTGTCAGTATCTGCATCATATTCATATGGTTTACCATTTGTATCCTTATAGTCCTGAGGACGCTCAGATGTTGTCACCCATACTTTATGAGCTTCTTTAGTTTTTACTTCACCATAATTCTTACCAGCAACAGATAATTGCTTTATGGTTCCGTATTCACCAGTCTCATAAAAAGGTGAGTCACCAGGTCCATTTTCAAAACTCATCCACTTATCGTAAACAGCTTTACTAACTTTATTCCAAAGAATGTTACCGTTATTAAAAGCTTTTACTTCATCATCATAAAGTGGTGTTCCCTGTTTAGGTTTGTAGTTAGGATTTACAATCATCCAGTCACGACCTGTGAGCTGCTTCTCACGTAATCCTATACTACCTACTTCGTTACCGTTTATTATACCTTTACGTTTACGTCCCCAAGGTAATGTGTAACGTCTTGGATCTCCTTCAGGATATGACTTATCTATTACTTGCTGATTAACATCAGACCAAGTAAACTCGTCATTATAATAAGAGTCCGGATAATTTGCACTATCAAGTCTTTCGAAGATGCTAACCTTTGAGTTCTCACCGGTTTGTGCAGTTGCTACTACATCAGCGAAAGCAGGTGATGATGTACATAAAGTCATAAAAGCAAGTAAGATACTAAACCGTTTTAATGACTTGTGCATTGTATTTAATCCTTTCTTATTTCATGCAAACTAGAAATGCTTCTACGATACATTTTGCAATTTCCTTTCTACCATCGTCGCTAGATATAAACTGTGATTGTTGCATATCATCATGTGCTCCAATTTCACAATACAAGAACTTTGAGGTGTCACCACCATTTTCTTTGTATCCTTGTCCAGAATATATCAATTCGACACAGTATGCTGTTGCATTTGTATTTATACCAATCTTATTCATTAACTCTAAAAACTTATCACCCATTTCATGGTTATATTCCGTAGCAAAATTATCTGGAACGACTAGTAAACAACCAGGTCCCATACCACCATTTGAATGAATTGCTATGTAACCGTCACATCTTGCTCCTTGTTTACCACGTTCATAATTACCAATAGCTGAAGTACCATCCGCTTGATTGCGTGACATTTGTACACTATAGCCTTCTTTCTCAAGCAAAGATTTAACTTGCAATGCTACTGCATAATTATTGACAGCTTCTGTAAGACTGGGATCACATTTAAATGGTCCACCAGGCTTTGTACCATTACGAGGACCTTTTGATGAATCACCACCATGACCAGGGTCTACGTAAATGGTTTTTGATTTATCTTTAGTATCTACTTTGTCTGGGGATGCATCATTTGCATCTGTACGTACTTCTTGAGCACTCTCTATCATAGAAATGTCAGTAGGTTTAAGTAACGTATTTTGCTGTCCCCATAGATAACTTAACAATGTATTTTCAGTACTTATGAGTGAAGAACTCATTACCATAAATGCTACATAAGCAATTATACCAACGGCTGCAAACACTATAAATATTGATTGTTTTATTGGTCGTTTCTTTTTCAAATATGAGAAATATAGTCGTAATAATTTTCGTTAAGCTCTTCAGTTTGGAAAGCATGAGCTTGAAGTATATAGGTTGATCTGTACGTTGTATTTGTCTTAGGATCAACAAATATAACATGCTTGTCATCAACCTCTTCTACATAGTAAGTATTATTAGGATCTTCTGCCTGTGTAATGAATTCATTAGTTCTGTAGTCATTTGGATTACCAACTTGTTCATTGCCAATTAGAATTCGTTCAGGTTCCTGCCATTTATATTTACTTGTGTCGTATGCGTCGCCTGTATCTACCCAAAGATTACTATAACGCACTTGAGAAGTGTATCGCAGTAAACCATATTGATCATAATAAAACCAAGTATCTACTGGAATTTTGGATTCAAATCCCATATCTGATAGTTTTTGTCGCATATTACTTTCAACTTGTATCATGCCTTTTTCTATAGCATCCATCGCAAGTTCTTGTGTTTCAGTAATCTCCTGTGTAGGTTCTTCTATTTCCTCTTTAGGTTTCACTGAAAAGATTAAAACTAAAATTAAAAGTAACATGAAAATAATTAGTACGACAATTAAGGCAATTCGATTATTACGATTAGAAGTCTCCGTCTCCTGCTTCGTCATGTAACATCTCCTCTATTTGTTCTTTTATTTCATCCCATGAAACTTCAATTGCTTCATCACTGTTAGTAGTTTTGTATACTATACCAGATTCATTATTCTGAAGTAAATATAAAGCTATTTTATAGGGATCGTACTTTGATAGGAAATATGATTGTAACAGATTTTCTTGTTCAATTGTTACATCACATTTATACACTATTGGCACATTAGAGTTTTCAGTAAGATAGACATCATCGTCACCTATTACTGTGAGTACAATATCCGCGTCTAAAACTTCAATTATTATGATGTCATTTTGTTTATTATAAATATACTGAAAATCTTCTGTATAACCAAGTGTATGTAAATATGCGTCACTTATATCTTTTAAGTGAGCACATTCTTGTGCATCATAAATATTATTTGAAATATATTTACCAGTAGCATTCAAATTACTTGTTTCTACTATTGCACTACTTTGTAAATCAATTTTAGAACCGTCTCCATCATAACGTTCAATGTTTGCTACATCAGTAGCACTCTCGATTGGTTTACTTAAAGTAGTTGCTGTATTCTCTTCCATATACTGTTGTACTTGTGCATGTTCAATATTTGATTTCTTATTACCAAATACAAAGAAAACAAGTATTGTCGTTACTAATGCTACTACTATTAAACCTATAATAATCAGAAAATGTTTAACTTTCATTGAGTATATCTCCATATTGTATGTATTGATGAACTATTACTAGTTGTAGGGTTTGTATTGCCATTAGGAAAGTTGCGGTCTACTTTTTGATTATTATAACCACCCCACGACCAGAATTTACCATTGCCAGCATATATCATCACGTGTCCATCCCTAGCAAATATATCACCTGGCTGTGCTATCGAAATTCCAGCATTGGCACCTTGCACTGTTGCAACTTTTGTAAAACCTACTTGCCCATTAGTGTACCACTTAACGGCTCTTTGATATTCGACTCTAATTCCTATAGAATTAAGTACGTCACACACGAAGTGTGAACAATCAGTAGCTTCAGTAAAATTAAATTGACTGTAATAATAGTGTCTATTTATAGCATAGTCATAGAATAGTGATTGTGCAGCTGAGGCAATTCGTGCTCCTCCTTCACCTGTTATCGGTGGAACTTCACCAGGTGTATCACCTTCGCCACCACCATATTCACGTTCGCCTGGTTTATGTCCAGCTTCTACTAAAGGGTTTTCTTCAGAATGTTTAGGTTCAATAAAATCATGAAACATCTCTATAATAGTCTGTGCAACTATTGAATGATAGGCTGTGCTATCTAAATTTTCATGATACCTACGTGAGACTTCTTCTGGGTTATGTAAAGAACCAGTCGACATTAGAAATAAAGATATTGTTATTATCGTTGATAGTGTTCCTAAAATTATAACTAATAACTTTTTATTCATAATTTACCTATATCCGTAATGTGTGAGTACCACAATTAGGTGATGTAACAGTTACTTCTTTATCTGTAACATCTGTGATAGTAAAGAAATCATTAAGACCCATACGTATCAAACGTTTTTCAAGTCCTTTTATATTTATTCTTGTGGAGTTCACATTACCATAGATTATTCCTTTAAACCCCTTATTATATACTGAACCATAAAAATTTATGTATAACTTATTTCCTACAGGTACACAGTCATAGACTTGAGTACCTAAATAAGTATAGAAATAAAAATGTGTTCCATCTGAATCTGTATTTATGTAACCAATGTATCCAGGAAATGGGTAATTATTATTCATAGTGAAATCACTAACATATGAAATCAATTCAGAATACATAGTATCTTCATCTTTAAGTTCATCAGCTGTGAACTCAGTACCTAAATCATATACTGTTTTATATCTTTCTTCTATAGGTGTTAGTTGTATTTCTTCTGACACCTCTGTAGATACTGTACTCTCTGTATCTGGCGACTCTTCAGGTTGACTGAATTTAGATAGAATAAAAATCAAAAGAAAATCTAATAGTATGATAACAATGATTGCTATTATACACATTCGTGTACTTATGTGTTTATTTATACGTAAATATAAAACTACAAATGCAATCATTGCTAATGTACAAGTTATTAATAATGTATTCATCTGTGATAAGTCTGATATATTGATTGTGCAGCATTTGCTCTTACATCTGCGTGACATACAGGAGTCCCATCTGCTTTTATCGAAGAACTTGGACGTTCATATAAACACATCCAAGACATTGCAGCTAAGTCTACATCATTGCATGATTTAAATGAATTAGCATCCATTATTACAGAAGTTGGTAGTGTACGACCCGCAATCCTTGATGCTGCACCAATAGCATTTGCATAATTAGCTACATGAGTTGCATCGCTTCTATATTGATTGCTTACACCATTACCTGCATCGCCACCTAACTCCATTAAGATATACTTTACTTGAAATTCAACTGAATTAAGTAGCATTCCAAACTGTTGTGCAAGTGTTTGTGCAAGTGTTTTACGTCCACCAGTCCATTGTACCATACCTAAACCGTTAGGGGTATCATCTGTTTTAAAACCATGTTCTGCTTGTAAGTTTCCCATAACACCAGCAGCGGCTTCATCAGACATTACTTTTGTCAATTCTGACCATATATAACTTAATTTATCAGAAGGATTTACAGGTGCAGGTAACTCGACATTTGGTTGTTGTGCATTACTTGTTTTATCTTTCTCTTTTTCTAATGGAGCATCTTTATTTTTTAACTCTTCTACATCAGGAGAAATATTTGTAAATACATCAATAGTATTAGGTAATGTAATAGCAATCGGATTGGACGAATCTAGGTAATCAGTTCTTGACCACTGATTACTTGCTATCATAGATGCAGTACCGATTGATACTACTGAACCTAACACTGCAAGTGTGTACTTAACTGTTGCATGTTTCAATATGCATCACTTCCTTTCATGAGGGTACATGAGTACCCTTATTTTCCATATTTATGTAATAAAACTATATAAGAATATAAAGCCTTAATTGGGTAACTTGCTTCTAATGATGACGTTGTGTATTTATTCCATTCTGGGCATAATTTAAGTGCTACTTTACCATCTAATGTCAATGCTTCAGAACTTTTATAAATATCATTCAGACTTGTGACCATATCTTGTGATGCTAAATATTTAGCATATGCAAGTGCTTTATCAAAACTTCTCCAACCACCTGCACCATCAACATGCCATACACCTGAACGATGATGATACATTGCCATCATAATTATTAATTCGATTTCAGAATCTATATTAACATTATGCTTTTGTATGTCTTGTACTGCATTATAGTCAGCACTTGCTAAACGCAGACATACATCCTTTATATTAAAGCGATCACCACTATAACTGGACGCTCCTTGTGCCCAACTTACAGCTTTAGGATTTATATTTATTGCGGAAAGTTTCTCAACTTCTGTTCCTGTCATTTGTGAATTATATGATTCATTCTTAGTGCCATAAGTGGGTGACATTTGTAATGCACCGCGATCACGTGTAGAGTATTCATGCATTAAAGCATTATATGTTATGGGATCTTGTGCAACATATGTAACATTAAAGTTATCTATTAAATCAAAGTCTACTACTTTTGAAGGAAATAATGCTGACCAAGTTATATTATTATCAGCACGTCCAGGTGTTTCAACATTTGCAAGTGCTAAGGGAAATAACGGACTCACACGTTGATTATCATAATAGACTTGATAATATTGATCTGCTATTTGATACAATTTAGCATTTGGATAACTAATGTCAACCATATTTACTACTTTTTGATATTCTTGAGTAGTTAAAGTATTTGTTTGTAATTGTTGTTTATTTTGTGTACTATCAGTAATATTGTTTATTATTAACTGCTGATTATTACTGCCATCTGCTAATGTTTCAGGTGAATAGTACACATTAGGCTTTTCAATACCTATTTCAATTTTCTTGTAACTAACTTTATACTCTGTATGTGCTTTCTTAAATTGTATCACAGTTAAGATACAAATAAGAACTGATAACACACAAGAGATATATAAAAATGTTTTTAATGACATTAGATATTACCGTTACTATTTTTTAACCATTCATAAAACTCTTTATAGTTAATCTCTGAAATGCACTTTTACCATCTGCGCCAATTCCAACCCATAAGGATACTTTATATTCTGGTTCAAATGTAATGTCAGTGAATGGTGTGTTTAAGATATGTTTGCTCATAATCTTTCATACCACCTCTCGTAAAGTTCCAAATAACGTCTGTATACATATCTTTAACTCTTCCAAGATCATATAGATATTCATACATTTCATTTACATTTATAATAGGTTGACCATCTACTTCCATTAGGCGTACCATTTGTTCCGGATCCCACGTAAAAGCAAAAATACTTCCGTGTGAAATATCTATATCTTTTTGGTCTGTTATTAATTTTAAAGCATGATTTGCAATCGGTCCGACGTACACAATAGGAAATATTTCATCAGGCATGTTCCACATCATTATCAATGTCTTAAGTGTGCCAGGTAATTTATCTGGTCCACATATAAAACCTTTTTCATTACGCCAAGCACCATCACCTAGATACTTATGATGACGAACCATATCACACACATCAATCATAATCTGATCATTCATCCATTCTTTCTGAAAGATTAATGGAAACCAAGTATCTTTTTTACCTATATATTCATTTTCTATTGGTTTAGTAAACCATAAATTTAACATATAATCACCTTCTTTCATAGGAGTCTTTAAGACTCCTTAGATTTATACTACAGTGTAACAATTTCTGGAGTGTTAGGGTAGTAAATTTTATACTGCCATCTTAAATTAGACTCACTGTATTTTTTATGCAGTTCCTCGATATCTTTTTCTAAAACATAAGCAACCACAAGTCTTGATGCTTGGTCAAAATAACAACCACCAGTGAAGTTATTCTCATCCATAAACTTGTCAATATTTATATCTTCATCAAGAACATAAATATTACCTTCCATATGCTTTTTGTAGTCTTTTACCTTAAAATACTCTGAATAGTCTCTATACTCTGACTTATCCATTTCTTCAAATATCCATTCTAATGAACCTATCTCAGCCATACTATCACCTTCTTTCACATATTTAATGTGTACCTTTTAGTCAATTTTAAATCCATTACCTTCTAGTAGCCACTCATAGAATTGTTCTAAGTCGTTATTATTGTAACCATCATTTTTAAACAATCTTTTAGATATTCCATAACAAATTTTATTTTGTCTGCAAAATTGTTGCACAAGAAACTCATAATCTTTAGTTTCAGTCAATCCTTTCATAGAATCTCTAAATACTGTAAGCATATAAATAATGAAAGGAGTTATGTCATTATATACATTTTCAGATATATTGAAATTATAGTCATAACTTTGTCTATCAGCATCTATAGCAGGACTTACGGCAATTGCCTTAAACTTTTCTTTGTCATTATTTATAAGATAATTCAGCATTAGTAAACGACCTAGCCTTCCATTACCATCACAAAATGGATGTATAAATTCAAAGATATAATGTAATATAGCAGCTTTAATGTATGGATAGTTATTTAGATCTATTGATTCGTAATAGTCTACAAACTTCTCAATAGCTCCTTCAATATAATCTTTATGCATACCTACATGCTTCCCTACTTGTACATTACCTGTTCTAAATCGTTCACCACGAATACTTGAATTGGCACAGGCATCTTCAACTAGGATATTCCAAGTTTCCAAAATTAAATCTACAGACATTTTTCCTGGATGTAAATTAAGAAACTTAGTAGCATTATATGCGCCTATAACCATATTCTCACTAAAGTTTTTAGGTTTATCTTCTTGTGTGATTAACTCATGTGTACGCTGAATAGTTGTATCAGCACCTTCAATTTTTGAAGTAAAATAAACTTCATGTTCCAATTGTACTGTGTTGTCTACTATTTTGATATCATTGTAAAGGTCATCTATCTCTTGACTTATAGTCTGCATTTCTTTTAATGGCACAAATGTAAATTCTAAGTCATATAAATCATAATCATATCCACATGGTATAAGATGACTTATCTGCTCACTTCGCTGTTTTTTATCTAATCTACTATAAGCTTTCCAATCATAATCTATAAACTGCATTTAATCACCTTCTTTCATAGGAGTCTTCAAGACTCCTTAATTTATTCTATTGTCTTACATTGTAATATCCAATGATTGATGGGTATTGTACAAAACCACCATTACATTTTTCAAGAAATGTTTTTGTATTTTGATACTTATCAATAGGCACTAAGTTGTACTTAGGATAATAGGTGTAAGTAGCAATCAGTTGATCTTTAGTAAGCTGTTCTGTGATACATTCATATTTACTAGTAGCACCTGTCTGTCCTCGTATGAACTTATAAACCTCAACTTCCAGACAGAACATAGAACCAAGTCCATGGTGCCATTCTAAGGACATGGCATCATGACATGAAATTAGAAATTCAGCTAACTTCTCCTGGTCCGTAATTCCAGTTTCAATTTCTGGATTTGCAAATAACCAGATGGGTTCAGCTCCTTTTAAACGAGCACGTTCATAAGAGTAATCATTTTTCTCACGTCCATAGGTTGGGTCAGCTTTATAGATTTTATCTGAGAGAATTGTTGCCAGTACATCTGGCGATTGAAATGTTAAACAACGCATAATATTTCACCTATAGCAATTTTGTGTACTGACTTCTTTCTTCAATTTTACTTGCATAAGTATTAATGCTAAACCAGCAGAGAGAACTGCTAATATTGCATATTTATAGGATAATTTATATTTATGTGCTATTAATAACCATAGTACTTTTGCAAATACAAAATTAAGATACAATAGTACAAATAAGATCATATAAATTCCCATTGCTTGTATATTCTGTGTTGAAGATACACCGAATCCATATGGTGTAAATAATTGCTTGTCCAATCCATATGAACGAAAACAAGCTAATCCTACTACATAAGTAAGCCAAGTACCATTTATAATGTATGCAAAATTTATACGTTCAATCTTTTTACATAATGGAAATAAATTGTACATTGGTACTAAACTTTTCCATTTAGGTAACTCTAGATATTTGTACCACATAAACATCCCTATAAAATACAATAGAAAATCTAGTGCTATATGTATTACTTGTATGTAGTCTGGTAATTGTTGTAATTGTGGAATAATGTTATACCAAATCATAGCGGCATCTCCAAATCTATTTTCATAAATAATTGTACTTTATTGATATATTCACGTGGTGACATACCAGTAATATCTTCACACCCAAGAAAATAACCATTACCATAAGTAAGATAAGCAAACTGTGCTTTATTATCATCAAACCACATATATAAAGCATGTTCATGTGTTCGTAATAATTCTGTTGCTTCATATTTAAAGTAATGATTGATACAGTCTGTGTAATCTTGTGATTCAGGTTTTGGAATAGTACGCCAATATGCTGTTACTTTAGGTAAATTATTAGCAATTGTTTGAGCACTTTCTTTTGATACTGATATACCCCATTCTTCTAAATCACCAAAATATATCGCTCCTGCAAAATATCTCATAAATTACTCCTATTTTTCTATTATGGTTCGTATACGTATGCGCATTAATCAATTCTATAACAATTATGTGTTCCTTGTACAGCTTGTAAAGCATATTTCAATGATACTATATAATCTTTTGAGATTTCAGCATTGCGTTGTGATGGTGGTAGTATACTCAAAACACTGTCTTTATATTTTTGAAAACCACCATATTGTACATATAAATCATCTTTAGTAAGAGTTTGTACACTTATACCAAGCTGTCCTGCTCTAGACATAAATGTTTTGTATTGTCTATCTGTTAGGAATAAATCACGTGTAATTGGTTCCGTAAAATGGAAATCTACTTGTTTCATAGCATACATAGCATTCTCTTTTAATGTATGATTAAGAAAGTGACTTTCAAAATCTTCATTTTGCATTACATCAATTTCAAATGCATTGTTATGATCAAATAAAGGATGTAATCCTAAAATCTCCATTGTATCATTTTTATAGTAAATACCCCAATTTTGTGTATGCCTATCTCTATTTGCAAGTAAGTAATCAATTATAAACATTTTGTAATATCCATCAGGATCAAGATTAACAAGTTCTTTATCTACATTTAAATTGTGTATATTACAATAAGAAGAAAATACATCACCATCCGCAATAGAGATTTCATCTGAAGTCATTGAAGGACAAGCACATACTCTTAAATCATCGTCTTGTCGTAGTTCGTAATGACAATGAGCTACATTACATCTATCTAGTATGTTCGAACATTCTACTTCAATTCGTTCTTCAGAATTATTATAGCCAGCTTTATATAACCATAGTGACTTATCTTCATCACGATGCCATGCTTTTGCATAAGCACCATTTGTTGAAAAAGCATAAGGGTCTGGCATACCATTAAGTGTAAGAGATCTACCATGTAATGCTATTTGTGTAACAGCTTCACTCAAAGAATTATTACGTAGATTTACATCTTCCCATGATGCATTGTCATCAAGGTTTTTTACCCAGTAATTATCCAATATTGATAGTGCACGATATGTCAATGCTAATTTTGCTTTTGTCCCTTCATCATCTCTTTGTACTAAACGATAAGCCTGATATAAGCGCTTTGCATTTGCTTGAGTTAAAAGAAGTACACGATGTGACAACCAATTAGTGAACCGTGCTGCATTTTTGCGTACACACCTTGCTATTTGTATTGCATCATATTCAGTATACGTATCTTTTACTTCATGTACAAGAAAAGCATCTCGAAAATTAAATGGCATATATTTTTCATTCAATATAGTATATCTGTTCTCATCAATATTAATCTGCATTACTTTTATATCTTTATGCATAAGATATATATCTTTTTCTATATTAACCTTACATTCTATCATATAATCACATCCTTTCATAGGGCACATGTGTGCCCCTATTTTAATTTATTCCTCTGTATCAACAACTCTAAATAGAGAACTATTACGTACTTCGTCAGGAACTGCTGCTTGTAGCAATGCAGTTGTACTATCTGACTCCATACGATTTACAAGTAAGAATGTGTGATTTAAATCACCATTAACTTGTATATCTTGTAATAGTATATTCTGGTCATCTTTTAATCCAAAGTCTTCAATGAGGAATTTACGTGATGCCTTATTTATAGCACCCATTGCAAGTATATTTAGGTTGTCTAGTATAGGTCGTGAAAGTGGGTTATTATAAAGTGCGGCTATCGAGTTACCTAATAGTATGGTAACCTGGTTTTGTGCACGACGTAATGTTATTTCACGTGTATATATTTTAGTCAAGTAATCATCAACTATCTGAGACTCTTCCAGTACTTTTACTGTCCATTGTCCTTGGTTCTTTTTATGTGATACGAATGCATCATTTACAATAGTCATGTCTAATACGTGTAACTTGAATAGTACAGGATCTTGGTCTGTCGACTCTTCAAGTATACCAAAGTCAAATGTAAGTACTCTGTTATTTAATACTTCACGATAAGCAAATGGACGTCCGAATATATGAGAGTTTGAACCTGTGCGTGACATATAAATACGTAAACGTTCCAATGTTTTCTTCGCAACATCTGGATATTTATTCTGTATTTCATGTGAAATATATTTTTCAAAATACTCAAATATTATGTAAGGTGTTAAACCTTTTGTACGTGTCCAAGTATTCTCATTATCAGGACGTGAGCCAATAAGCTCATATGTGTAATATAAGAATTCATCTAGTAAAGACTCAGTTGATGCAACTTCTTCTGGTTTTGGTTCTGCCATAATCATCATTTTCTCTTTTGATAATCTAAGTTGATGATTCGCATAAGTCTTTGCATCTCGTCCAAACTTTTCTTCTGAATCCCATACAAAAGTATTTATGTAGTACGGTGTATCATTACGCATAGAGATTGTTACACCATGTAATGCTTTTGTAAAGGCTGCGAATTCTGTACCTTTAATATCCATTACACAAATATTAAATCCATCTGCATAAAAAGGATATAACCAAGACTCAGCCATATAGGTCTTACCGAAACCAGAGTTTGCTTCAATCATAACATTCTTAGCATTAGCGGATGCTTTGAAATCTATGAAGTATGGATAATTAGATATTCTATCAAACCCAAATAAAACACCTTTAGTATTATTCATTCCTTGTATTCCAGGTAATGACTGTGCCAAGGTTTCTGTCGAATATATAACCGGGTTTAAGTCTTTCAAATGAGCAGGACGCTTATCACTAACAAGTAAAGAGAATTGCATATGCTCTTCTATATTGTTATTGACTTTCTTATAGACTGCACCTATGGAACCAAGATACGCACATACTTGCTCTACACCTTTACTTAATTTAGTACCAGTAGTAGCACGTACAATTATATAGGTATAACCTTTATACAGCTTTGCGCCTGCTTTCACTATGTCATATGTGAATAAACAACGTGATGCACGACGTACACTTTCTTTTCCTATTATAGGATTGTCGAGTGTCATATTCCAAGTACGCAATCTAGACGTCATACCAGAACCATTCACATCAATATAGTACGGCATACATTTAACAGTTATATCTACTAATATATCAGGTGCAGTATCCTTCACTTCTGAAAGTAAATCTGACATCCACATTAGCGGAGTATATTCAGACATCTCTTGCACTATAATCATCTGTGATAAATGATTTTTAGTAGTGTATTGATTATTTGTGATAAGAACATTATTACCAATATTTTTAGGTATTATACCTCTATCATTGTTGAATGCTGACACAAGTAGTGATACCCACATACGTAATCGTATAAACTTCTCTTTACTTTTACGTTCTTTGGCAATATCTTTAAGTTTGTTAATATCTATGGAATCAATGTCTTCCTCAATCTCAAACTCTTCACGCTTACCACTCTGCTCATTGAACAACTTAACAGTATTAAGTTTCTTTTGTTGCTTCTTTTTATTTTTTGGTTTAAGCATTTGTCTTCAAAATGTTGTCTATAAGAACAGCAACTGAATCTTTAATAATACCTTGATTAGTTATGTTATATAGATACTCTAAAAGAGCTGCATTATTTGGTGTGTGATACTTAAACGAATATGCATCTACTATATGCTTAAAATCTGTAGACACATAAAACCTTGGATGATCTGTATTACTTTCTATGAAGATTTCATAGTAATTTGATTTAGTTGCGTATACTTTATTATGTACACTCTTAATGTATTCAACATCATCAAATGTATATATCTCACAGCCATCTTTACTATGAATTTCATCTTCAACTAATATGAAATACTTTCCTTCTGGATTTTCTTCATTTATAGAAATCAACTCTTCATAGTATTCTGTCTCAAATACTGTGTTGTTGTTGTATGATTTTATCTTATACGGTGACATAATCATACACTCTTCATTCTGATCACGCCCAGATATAAGTGCATCTAAATACGTTTTAGGATGCTGAGTCATATCTTTTATAATCTGAAACAGTCTGTAGAAATCTACAGGATCACACTTAGCAGTTGTATACTGTGTGAATAACTGATAGTATGATTTACGTCTTAATTCAAGAGCTTCTCCAGTCATACATAAATACACGAATCTAGTACCTTGTACCATTGAAGATATAAGAGCAAAAGGTTGCTTCATATCAGCTGTATAGATAGGTATGAAACTAAAATCATTCTCTTTAGCAACTTTATAATAATTGTATGCCGCAACTATTTCCGGAATAGTCCAAGAATATTCCGGATTTGTGCGGAATGTTAACACGCCTTGATTGAGTGTTATATTAAGATTAGACATATCTCCCATTATATAGGAGTATGCTTCACGAAGTAATTTTATAGGAAATGTCATTGTTGCCGTATAAATGGCAGCATTAGAACAACCAATGTTAATTGGTAGATATTTCGCTAACTTCATGTATCACCTTTTCTCAAGCATGTCTATTAGGGTTCTTATAACAGGCATGGTTGAATATTTTTTTATTTTTTCTTCTGTTGTATTTCCTTCAAAGTTTTCAATGTAGGGTATGTTCAAAGTATCAGGGCTATAAGATATTAGATGACTTGGATCTATACCTTCAGCATCTTTCAAATCAGATACAGTGTATACAGTTTCTACATTAGAACCATCTATAAATGGTGCATTACAACCACTTCTGTCAAGTACCACAAGGAAGTGTATATGATTTGCATTTTGTAGAATATCTGTCATAACTTTAGGTTGGAAACCAGCCATATAGATATCTGCATCATATACATCTTTGTATGTCAAGTTCCAATGCTCCTTAAATGCTGGATACATAGCACTGTTCTTGTAACTATAATAGGGTCCTATAATAACTGTACGTATAGGCTCTCCATAAAGTGTTTTTATAATTTCACCTAAGTAGTATAACATAGTATCTGTATAATGTACACGAGTAATCTCTTTAAGATATAAAATCTTTATAAATTGATTATCTCTTAAATGAAACAGTGCTTCAACATCTATAGTCTTTTCATACTGAAAATTTAAACGTGAACCTAATGCATGTAGTGCTGCATATGTTTCATTATATTTATTTGTCATTTCATATAACGTTTTATCTTTCTCATGTATAGTCTGTTGTAAAGAAGTTATTTGCATTAAGAAAGTTGCAAGTTTATTTGAAGCAACAGTTGAGTCCACCTGTGTTTCAAAATAATACTTACAAAGTTCATGTATTACTTGCATTGTACGTTCAGGACTCTTTGTTAAAGCATAACTCATTTCTTGTGGAGTTTCATAGCGCATTAAATTCCTAACAGTATCATCCATATCTTTATATAGAGTATCATCAATATGTAAGGTCATATTAGGAAATAATGCAGCTGTTGAACGTACAAATGCAATAAGTCCTTGATAAGTAAAATACTTCTTTGCAAATGGTTTTGTTATTTCAAGTTCTGTACATTCATTTAACCATACAGAAGTGTATAACTCCTGCAAAGAAGTTATGCAAGTAATTCCTTTTATAATTAAATCATTGTCCGGTTCTAGTAAAGCTATGTATTTCATTCGCTTTCCTTTCTGATATCTAATGAACCATTATTATTACTTCGTATATATGCAAGATAGAAATCCGTGTCTGTCACTTTAATAACATCAGTTTTAAAACTAAGACCACGCTTTTCTGATTCATATACGATAGGTTCTTCAGTATTGTTGTCTACTATACCGATTACTTCAATATTATCAATATCTGATGGTTCTAAATTATAAAGACCCAAATCATCTTCTGCAATATCAATGAATACAGAAGCAAAGTCACCATTATATTCAAACTTGTCAGATATTATAGTATAAGCGTCATTAGCACTTGTTGTATATCTTCTATTGCCTTCAACTGGTGTAACTTCAACACTATAATCATTAGAAGTATCAATATTAACCCGGAAGTCTCTATTGAAATCTTTATACCACCACTGTAATGTTTCATACTGCACGTAAGCATAACCATTGTCAACATCTAAGAATTCTGGATTTGTTAATGTAACCTTAGTTGTTGTAGGGGTATAATCTTTTCTTGATACAACAAGCAATATATGAAGTATAGCACCATTATCTGGACTATGTTTATAACCATCTACACAATAGTATTTACGGCTCTTTTTGATTGTGATATCTTCAATTGAATTTAAATCAGGAAAATAATTCATAGATTTAAATGCTTGTTTATCTGCTTCATAACTCTTAACTTCACCATTATCATAAAAGTATCTTGTAATAATATCATCGGATACTGTTTCACCATATATCTTATCACCTAAATACTTATATGACTTAGAACGTTCTAATGCTTCAAAATCATTAACACAATTTGTCATTGTGATAGGTCGATTCTCTTTTAATGTCTTTAAATTATAAACTTCTATTCTATCCTGTGATAAAGTCACATCTGCATTTTGAACATTAGTATATATTGCATTATCTGATACTGTTATGAAACCATCTTCCGGTACAGTAGAATACTGTACTACAGTTATACAATGTGCAGATAAAGTTTTGTATTTCTTCAATCCTTTCTCTATCTGTTCCAACACCTGTTCATCAGTAAGCCCCTGTGATACTATCTGTAAATTTGAATCGTATACTACTTCTTCTGGCTGCTTTATACAAGCAGTAAGTAATGCAACAACTAGTAGTATCGTAATGTAAAAATATTTCTTCATTAGTAACCTCGCACTAAATCATAATTTAATACTGAACCTAAATCATAGGCAGTACCATTAAGTCTTAAACTGCTTATGTTAACGACAACACATCTTATATCTTCATATGTTAGAACATCTCTTAAAATTTTTGATATTACTAAACTACTTGGAAGATGTACTTCAGGTATTGCGTTAAGATCAACTGCAACAAAACTTGCATATGGTAAAACTGATTTGTCAATCTGTTCACCTAACTGTAAACAACCTATTACTGTATCAGGAAGAACAACAGTTAAATGTTGTGCACTAGGCATTTCATTGAAGTCAGTTTCAACTACCATAAACCTAAAATCATTTATTAAGTTGTAGAAAAGGAAATTGATTATAAAACTATAATCAAACATAATTCTATCAACACAAGTTATTACTACTAATTGTGTTGATGCTTCTCTTATTTTCTTTAAAGCAATCTCAATATTCTGATATATTTCTGATATCGTGATTGTAGTTGCTTGTACACCTGACTTAGTGTAGAATTCTGTCAACTTGTGATAGTCATTATCACTTTCAATTATTATAGTTTTAGCAGACCTTGAAAGATATTGGGCAGCAAGGAATGCAAATGCTGTACGTTCGTCATTCGGGTCTCCAGTTATGTACACCTTTTCAAGTAATAATGGTTCATCACGATATTCAACTTCAGGTAGACCTATGTCTTGAATATCTGACAAATTTTTTTCATCGTCAGTATATTCTTGATTTAAGGTTTGATATTCTTTTATTTTAGAACGTATATACTCTGCGCGTGGCTGACGATAGACTGCTTTATGTTTTAACTTGATTGAGTCTATTTGTGCAGTACCATTTATAACTTCAGTTACAAATGCTTTTGTTAAACCACCTTCAATGATATCCCAATTTTGTATCTTATGCTCATCTATTAGATATTTAACGGATTCAAGTTCAGGTGAGTTTTCTTCAGTTATATAAACAACTCTACCTACATTAAGATAGCTATTGTTATTTGTTAATTCATATAGGAATGTGAAAGCTTTATTTGTTTGTCCACAAACATCACGTGTAAAGAATAATGCTTCAGCACGGATAGGTTTTGTGTCAAGATATTCAGCTAACCCATCTATTGTTTTGAATATATAAAATTCAGTATCAATCTGATATGATTTTATATTTGCATCAACTAGCGTCGATATAACTATGACGGCTTTATCATGCATCAGTTATACACTCCTTCATCTGTTTCAGGTACTAACTCGAATTGTTCTTCATAAGGGTCTGGTACTAATTCTTCAGTATCATACCGTACATGGAAAGTGCTTTTCTGTGATTTAGGTAGAAGTGCTTCTTCAGGTTTAACACCTAGATGAATAGTTTCTTTATTAGTTGCATTAAACTTAAGCACTTTAGAATCACCATAGTCACCTGTGCGGTACTTACGTCGTAACAGTTCATTTATATTTACAATCGTATCTGTATCACGATTTATGATAGCACCAATCTCATCATCAGTAGTCAATAACTTCAGTGACTTGAAAGCTTTTGCATCATTTGATGCTAACGCATTCTTTATACTGACTGACATCTCTTTCCAGTCACTCTTCTTCCCTTTGAGAACTATTACTATTGCTTGTATCATAGACTTTGTCATTGCTTCATTACGACAATAGTCTATAATTTTTACAAAGTTTGTTGCTGCTTCATTTTTCTCAAAGTTCTGAATCTTTTTATAATATTCATACAAATTAGACGTTTGATTATCGTTTAGTACATGTATATCAAACGGTCTGTCGCCTATAATAGACTCTAACAAATGCTTAACACTTATAGCGTGTTGGTCATCATTTTGTATTGTTCCATTATAGGCGAGTAAATAATATGCAATAGTACCATTAGTATATTCAACTAAACCATCTTGGTCACTAGGTGCATTTGGATTACCACTATGTATTGTACGTATGTTTACCAAATTAGCAGTACCAATATAGTCATCATAAAGAGACCTACGATACATATCTAATCTGTAAGACTCACGTCCAAGTATTATCATTGCAGCACGAATAAGTACCAAGAGATTGAAAGGTATGAATAACCATAACGGTATAACATTAAATAGTCCGAAATAGACATAGAGTACTGCGGGAGCACCACCTATGGTTATAGTCAGAATGAAGGGCGTTAAGCGCCCCTCACTCTGCCCATAAAAGTGTTCTATGTCCAGAAGAAAAGGAATTGTTTCTTTCTTTGCGCCAGTGGCACGTCTTACATATTTATTCATATTTATTCCTTAATCTTTACCATATAACATTTATCTTCATTCAATTTGAATAGATCAGTTGCTTCTTTATAACAATAAGTATAATCTGAAGATATGCTAGATAAATTGACTACTAAATAATATGTATCAACTCCATCGAATAACATCATTCCAGTAACATCTTCTATAGGTAGAACTTCTGTACTTATTGTGTAAAGACGTGCGTTATCTTTATCTTTTATTAATGTTTTATAAATATGCATTTCAGGATAAAGTGTTGTGGTATCCATACAATCATAATAAAGTGTCCAAAAATATTCATTAAATTCTTCTTTATCAATTGGAGTATGGTCTGCTTTTACATATGTATAACCTTCATGTTCTACACGCTCCTGAATTACATCATCTCCATGGTCACTATTTAAGTCTACAATATTTTTGTAAGACTGCTGCTGTTCTTCAGCTTCCATATGAGATATTTCTACTTCTTTGATTTTACTATTATGTATGTTATAATATATTATAACAGCAATAATAGAAATGATAAATAAAGCTACAAGTGTGATTAAAATAGTTCGTTTAAACATAATGTTACCTCCTTTAAAAGTTTGTGTAAAGTAGTTTGTATTTAATTATTTAAAATATCGTATACCAACGATATAATAATTACCTTCACAGTCTTTGTCTGCTTGATTGATTGCTCGTAATTCCATTAAACCATTACTTAACCATTGCTGTGCATCATTGTAAAATTGATTGCTACCAACTTCACTAGAATACTGTGTTGAATAATTATCTGAATTACCTCCTGCTTTTGTATAGAATATTCCAGGCTTACTAGAATTTTTACCTAAAGCAAACCCCGTTTGAATAATCCAATTTAATTTATTATTTGTGTTACTTAAAAATGTATGTGCTTTTGTATCTACTATGTCTGTTTGATAATATCTTAATTCATGTGGTTCTGACCTAGTAATTAATACATATTCAACAGTAGTTGCATTAATTGCTGTTTTTGAATCTTGATACCATTGTGACTTATCTTTTCCAACAGGATTTAATTTAGATTGATCATAACTTCTACAACTTGCTCCATTCCAAGGGTGTTCACTCCCAGGACTAAACTCCCAAGCCATATAGTTAGATAACTTAGGACATACATCTTCTGTATCTTTCCATTTTGTACGATAAGCATTATAAATATCGTCATACGTATATTCTATTATTGGTTTATCTTTTATTGGACGTTTATTTAAAACTAATTTCTTAGTTGTGCCTAAATATATTCTATCTTTATTTTCTGGATTTGGTTCTGTATCTTTACCCCAATGTCCAGCTATTTTTGCAATATATGGTGCAGGGTTTTCTGGATCTCCATAAGATTTACCATCATAACGCATTACAGTCCACTTAGTGTCAGGTCCATGATCTCTCAATGGACAAGGCATTTTATATTCTATACTATTTGGAAATGTATCATCATAAATGTATCTATCATTATCATTACTTCTTGCATGGAGTACTTCTTTTTCAAATTCAGTATATGTTCGTCTTTCAGTAAGACCATCAGGATTTTTTGCATCATTTAAGTAATTAGATTCCCAAGACCACCAAAGACCATCTCCTTGATAAATTTGTACATGACCTTCACATGCAGCTATATCACCTGGACTTAATCCTTCACCTGCTTTTAACTCTTCTGTTGTTTTATTTGAAAATATCAATTTCCAATTTGGATCTTTTGCTATATTATCTTCATTTTTAAAATAACTAGCACTATAGGAATTTAATATCTCAGTTTCAGAATTTGAATTTCTACTAGGGTCTTTATCTTGAACTAAATTACCTGTTTCTGCCCAACCCATTGGAGGACGTATACCACATTTATCCAGAACATCTTTTACATAGGAGTTACAGTCTGCAGTTCTATTGAATGGGAATTTATTCAATGGATCTTGTGAAGAATATTTCTTTTTTAAATCAGGATTTTTATTAAATTCTTCTACCATTTTATTATACTTATATGCTCGATCAACATAAATTTTTGTACATGAATTCTGACTGTAAATTATTCCAGACTCAGCATAATGTATCCATACCTTTGCTGCCATTGCTGCTATATCTTTACCTGATAAACCTGATGGTATGTTGAAATTATCAACAGCTGTTGGTATTTCATGTTTCTCAAGTAAAGTTAAAGGTTGTGCTACATATTTAGACATATACATATTATAAGCAGCAGTTCCACCTGCAATAAGTGTTGTTGCAGACACAATTGCTACAGCAGCACGCTGGACATTTGACAGTGCCATTTAAAAACACCTCCTTTCATTATTCTTTTATATATATTAAAGGCTTAGTAAAAATATAGTGTGTTTTTAGTTTTCACACTTGATATGGCTTGGGGCTTTTATACCCCAAGCCTGTTTTATTAATCTATTTTCTCATTATTCTGATTTGTATGTCTACGTTTATAATTATTCACTAAGTCATTGTAGTATTCATGGTTATCTTTATGATATGGTATATCAAGACTTAACTGATCAGCCATACGACCTTGCTTATGTGCTTTGATTGCTTGGGCTTGAGCTTTGTAATGTTCATACCCAGCATCTTCCCATTCACCAACAGCAATAGCCGTCACAACTGCAAGTATTGCTAAATATATGACTTGTAGTGCAATTAACAACATTAGACATACGAAAGTAGGGAATCCAAATGAAGGTAAGTAAGTAGAAAGTTTCAGTAATACAGCATGTGCAATATTTGTAATACATAATAGTCCACCAGTTATGAGATAACCACCAAAACCACCTGGACGTCTAAACAGTACTTTATTTACAAATATCGAAATAAATATTACTAAGAACACTATAACTGTACACAAAGGTTTTATAATTGAACCTGCCCACATAACTAACAATAAAACTGCTGCAGTTATGACACCGGCTTCACCACCATATGTGTAAACGTAACGTGCATAGGACATTGGAGTTGCAAGCATTGCATCATCTGATTTACATATTGCAAGACGCAGTAGATCATTTGAGTCAAGATTATATATCTCATATGTACTTGCTTCCTGTATACCATATAACTGATTGAAGTGTAATGCACAATCCAGGCAAAATACTTTAATGAACGTTTCATCAGAAATTTTATTCATCAAATCTTTATTACGTGCTATGAAATTACGTGCATAATCATCCATATTCGCAATACGTTTTGGTGTGTTGTATTCATCCATAGGATTTACATACCAACGTGAGAGTTTCATCTTTTCAATTTCAGATGTTGTGAATATAGGATCTTCGATCTGGTCGTCAGTCGGTGGTGTTACGTCTAAGACTTCATATAAATGGAATATGTCTGAACAATCTTCCATAAAATATGGACTTGTGAAATAGGCATTACAAAGTCCAACCGTCTTTGGACGCGAACCACTCATATATTTAGTTGTATATCTGTATGTATCAGATTCATAATTGTATTTGTTTATATTAGATACTATAGCTTTAACAAAAACATAGTATGGGCTGTAGAATGACAGCGATTGTGCCTCACTATTATTCTTTATCGTAATGTTCTTATCATCTGCAGAACCTATATCGTTATCATCGCCATATTCTGTTTCAATACTGTTCTCTGAAGCTGAACTTACTTCATATAGGTGTGAGCCGTAAGTATAATTCAATGTCAATGAGTCTAAAACATTTGTTACACTGACATATACACCGTCATTATACATTTCAACGTCTGGCTGTCTTGCAACAAAAGACGATTGATAAGCACGTTCACGTAATTGATTCATTTGAGTAAGTGACTCACCAAAAATCATCTCACTTAAATAATCATACCAAGGAATGTCAACCCAGTCTAACTGTATCATTAAATCATTTGTATTTGAAGGTACTCTTGTATCTGTCACACCAACTTCAATACCAGACTGGAATTTTTCTTGTGTGAACATTGCTATACGAGAAGATTCATTTTGTAGTAGTAATTTATTAGAACCATAATATGTAAACTGGAATATAGCAGGTATCATGGATATACTCATGAATACCAAGAATATCGCCCATATGGTTTTACCAAATGTAGTCGGTCCAATTTCACCTGCAGCACCATCACGATAAACTAAGACAATTACAACAAAGACTGTAAGTATTGCCATAATCTTTATAATGAATGCAAGGAAGTATTCTACGTGTTCTACACGAGTGAAATCCGGTATTACAAATAAACTATTCTGCTTCATAGAATTCTTAAGACTATTCTCAAGACGTTCTAGTTTAGCAGCCATTGTAATTCCGTCAATATCTTCATTCAAATCACGAAGTCCCTCTTTAGCTGAATCAATACTTTCTATAGGTGCTCCACGCATTACTTCAGATATAATTCCTGAATAACACCACCAGTTTATATGTGCATCATTCATTAAGAATTCATCCATATACATTATTGCTAATTCTTTTGCTTCTTCGTCATACTCATTAAGATTTGCAAAGTCAATTGAATCGTCAGAAGAATCAGACTCAAGAATACGTGAACGTGGCATCCAATAAGTATTTGTCTCTTCAGGCATCCACTTGTATGCTAATTGCTGTGTATCAACTGTTACTGGAATATGATACGTATTCCCATAGCAAGTATATAGACCTATACCTGGTTGCTCTTTACCCCAGTCATTAGACCAAAGTGTTGCGTTCGATGCAGCAGGAATGATAACAAGTCCCGATGCAGTTAGTATATTACCATAAATATCACAGAATATTGGTGACTCTAAATCAAGAGAGTATGTATAGGTTATTTGGGACATGCTCTCTAAATTCTTTAAAAGTGCCCAGTTGTAAATTGTATTTTGTAATGTCTTTGATATACCTTTATCACTTGATGCTTGTGACGGTAATTCAGAAGACGCCATAAATATCGGTGAGTAATTAGAACAATCCTGCAAAAGTGAGAATGCTGATTTATCTCTATAAATAGCAGACACAAAAGCATAGCTTAATGCAGGTGAATAGGGATTGTAAGTTGTATACTGCCAACCTGTCGTATTATCAGATACAGTTGCTTCTTTACGTACAGTCACACCACTCAATGCTTCTTTAATATCATACGATGTGTAGCAATAATTATCCGGATTGTTTTCGTCAAAGAAAGGTGAATTTGCATCAACATAATTACCACCCTTTAATTGGTCAGTATCTGGATAGTTTACAGAGTTACGTACATCTGCTTTATATTGAGTAAAATCTCCGGTTTTTAATACTTCTTCTGAATACTGAGGAGAGGAACCTTTAAGGTCTGATAATGCTCGTATAAATTTAGGTAAATCAAAATTTGCTTGTATGTTTTCCAAATGAGTTACAGCATATAATGCATCTATTGCATCAGTATAACTAGATGATGCATATCCTGTACCATACTGCTCACCATTTACTTCAGAAAGATTACTAGCATCTCCTGCATCAGTAGCATCGCCACCACCAGTTAATGCATTTCCAACAGCATTCGCTGCTTTTCCTAATGCACCTGCAGCAGTACCTATTGGGTCACTTATAAAACTGCTAACTGCTCCTTGTGGTGTATTCTGTGCAGCTAAGGCATATCCATATGCATTCTCAATGCGTGCTTGTTGCTCTGTTGTACGTTTTGAAATAGCATCTTCAATCTGATCCATATTATAGAAGTTATCATCTATTGTGAGAAGAACTTCTTGATCATTCTTAGCACACTCAAATAACTTCTTTAATGTACAGATACGCTTAGCAGCTGTACTACGTCCATGTGTATTATAATACGTTTGCACACTTGTAGCAGAAGTATCTATGTATATAGCTTTACGCATGAAACCATACTTGTAGTGGAATTCACGATTAAATGTATCATCTTGTTTCAGTATTACATCACTAGTGTAGACATTAGTCATCATAGGTACATAACCAGCAGAATATGCAATACCTTGTTTCATATAGTCAGAAAGTAATACAGGTGTGTTACCTTGGGCTTCTTCATTAAACCACTTCCATGGGTCGTTAAGTCCAGGTACATTCACACCTAAAGTATTTATAGTAAAGAAAGTCTCTAAAGGCTGAGGGTGATCTATATCAACATCGCCACCTTCTTCGTCCATATCATCAGAACCACCATTACATAACTTAGAAAGAGAAGGATCACCATACTCCCATGCAGTTTTGATTGCCGGGAAATACTTTGAATAAGTGTCGACACACTTCTTCATATTTTGTAGTATTTCCATTTCATCAGCACCTACATTATTTTTTATTGATTCACGCCATGTAGTTGCATAGGCACCAAATTCACCTACTACACGATTAAGTCTACCAAGAGCTTTATAACCACCATTATTATCATCATGTAGGTCTACATACTTATTATTAAAGTATGTATCATCAATCATAATAGGAGTACCATCAAGAGACATATATGTCTTAGTGCCCCAATCAATTCTTGAAGTATTATTTATCCATGATCTTATATCAGCAGTATAAGTATAGTTATCAATAAACTTAGCATCTGATACAAACTGTACCATAAATGACATACGAGGATAGATAGTTGCAGCATAGTCTCTTAATGTAGTGTTTTCTGCATTATCTTTCCATATCTTTTCTATAGTATCCTGGTCGCCTGGATCTACTTGAGGTTTATCATCTTGTGAAGATGCTGTCATTTGTTTCACGAAGTCGAAATACTTATCATCACCACCAAGGTCTTTCATAAAGGTAGAATCACTATTATCAAACATTGAACCTTGCATAAGTATTCCGCTCTTAAGTAATCCTTTATTTATACCTTTATTATTTCCGAAAGATTCCCAGTCAGACCAACTATCAACACTATTGATACCATTTTTCATATCAGAGTATTTCATATCATTAACAACATGACCTAGTTCATTATCATCGTTACCAATAGCCTGTCCATCTTTATCAAATGCAGCTTGAGCCATGCTATGTAAATATTTAGTTGTTACGTCATTCAAGTTAGTTGTATCAGTAGCTGGTGTGTCACCTGTATCAATATGTTGTTCTAAGACTTCTCCTGCTTTCATCATATCATTCTTTTGCCATGAAATACTTACAGCAGGATTTCTACTATAAAACTCAGCTTTTGGATCAAACATATTATTTAAATATTCTGTGTAGGGACAATAGAATGAATAATCACTTGCATGTGCATTACTTCCAGAATTAGGCCAATAAAATACTGTGTGATTGCTTAATGTAATTGCTGCACCTTCACTTGGTATTTTAATTTCTTCTACTGAAATTGCATCACCACTTTTTAACTTATATTCAGCAGTTGAACCATGCTCTATATGACCATTTCTAGAACGTTCATGAGATATCTTTATAAGTTTATTTCCAGTTTGTCTTGCTAAATTCTTAAGTTCTACATCTGATACATTAGAGCCAGAAGATCCGGTAAATATCCAGTCATCCACCCATGACTTAGTACCGACTACATTATTAGCTTCCAATTCACCTTCTGAATCACCTTCTGTATTCCAGTAATAGTAATCATATGGATTATACATTCTATCCTCTAAAGCAGTATAAGAGGATTCATCTTCAACATCAATAGAGTACTCACCAGTCCAAACATGGTCGTCATTATATACTGGCGTCACAATATGTGAGTCACCATCGCTATCTACATATTTAAATGCAAATAATGCATCATCAGAATTTGGTTGTAACCATTGTGCCTGATTATTACTGTCAGGTACGCATATGAGGTATGTTATTCCAGAACCTTCATAAGAAGTGTAGTCATATCTAATTGATACATTGGATATGCTAGGATCTCCTATAAAAATAACAGCAGTATTTTCACTGTTTACGGAATTTATGTGTGTAAAGGTTCCATTAAATCCAGAACAACGTCCTATTATATTTTCCGTTTCTTGGATTAATATGGAATCTATTTGTGTAGTATTATCAGCATCGTCTGCTGTTGAGTTTGGTGCCGCATATACAGGTGTCATCCATGTCACACAATATATTGCAAGAACCAGAAAGCTAATCAGCTTTCTCCATTTAAGGAATGTTTTCATATTACAACACCTCCTTTGATAAGGGGCTAGGTTCAACCTAGCCCCAGTATATTATTTAGAACGTATACTTATTTTGTAAGTTTGAAATCAGAGAATGCATACTTGTCACCTTCTGTTACTTGTATAGCAAAAGTTTTATTCTGAATATCCTTATTATCAGTACCAATATAAGTTACTTCAGTACCTTGTAAGTTGTTGCCATAATCAGATGTTATACCAGTATTTACAAACTGTACTTTAGCATCATTACAAGCCTTCTGGAATGCATCTTTATTACGCTTTGAAGCGTCCTTAGGTATTGTAAGTTTTACAATACCATCAGCATTATTCTCAATAGTCTGGTTCTTCTTAGTAAATGTAATACTTACATTAACAGTGTGTTCACCATTACTATCTGTTGCATACTTCTGGGACCATTCTTTCCACTTGGAATCATCCATCTCCCAGCTAGCATTAAGTATTGTACGGTCACTGTACTTAGCAATCTGATAAGTTACATTACCAGCCTTACCTTCACTCTTCTGTGCATTAGCATCTTGCACCTTAGCGAATGAACTTGTACCAAGAAGCACATCAACATTAAATCCATACTTAGCACCGTCAGCAGTTTTATTAGTTGTAGCGAGATAGTTGTCAGCACCCTTTTGGGCTACTTCTATAATGGAGTTAGTATTTGCTACTATATCATTCATAATAGCACTCTTAACAGTTGCACCATTTATGTCACTAAACTTGGTAACCTGAGCTGAATATGCTTTAGTTGATATTTCTTTACCAAACTGTCCAACATTAGTCTTATCAACATCAAATGCTGTCTTAGGACGTCCTGTTGTATTGTAGAGTTTGTCAGCAAGTGCGACAGGGTCAGCGTTCGTCATAATACGCTCAAATGTTTCAGCGCCGAAAGAACCAACAACTGCAGCAGTATCACGATAATAACCATTATAAATGAATATACCGATAATAACACATGCTATCATCTGAGGTATAGAACGCATAAAGTATTGTTTAGGTTCGATATCAGCATCTTCAAAATCTGTGAAGGCTTTGATATTAGGAACGAGACCTAATAAGAAATCACGAATTCCAGCAGGACTGGTCTGCATGAATTTCTGTTGACCAAAATAATCTTTAAGAGTACTGAGTGAATAAGCATCTGATTTCTGGTGAGCAAGTGCTACCTTATCCCAGAACTTAGAGTTTGCACAGTATGCACCTGCACAGGCGTTCTTAAGTAGTGCTGCAGAAATTATGAAGAATGCTACAATTGAGATTATAATTATAAAGTATTGATCAACAAAGTTTGTGAGCTTCTGGATACTCGACATTGCACCAGAATATCTCTTATTATTGAGAATATCGTTGATAGCATTACCTGTATCCTTAACTGCAACGGCAGAGTTATCAGTCTCTTCTACAGGCGTGTTTGTACCGGCGTCACCACCGTTTACACCAGGCATATAATCGTTTGCATTAAGCTCACCATCACCACCCTCTGATGTCTTAAGACCAGTATCAGAGAGACCTAAAGAATCTTCTTCCTGTGTTTGTTCCAATGTATCTCCAAGACCTCCAAGACCTTCTGAAGCCCAGGCTACTATTGAGCAATTATACACAGTCAATGTGGCTGCTAAGAAAGCTAGCACTATAAAACGTTTAATCTTTGAATTCATTATGAATTACCTCCATTGAATCTTTGCAGTTAGTTTAAGTTACCTTTGTCCCATAACGATCCAGAACTTCGAGCACCAAACTATAAAGTTAATTAAATGGTTGTCCATTATCATCAGGAATATTGCAAGTGCCAATGTTGCCTGGATAGCTGTACGACCAAGTTCCATAGTCTGAAACGTTTGTTTATTGAATGTCAAAATTTTGACAGGGTCAAAAACACGCTCGCAGAAAATCTCTGCAATTCGATTACCACGGAGGGTTGTAAGCAATAGCAATATTAGATATGCGAACATACCCAGCCTAGGAAGCAAATTAAGAATAAATATTAAGAATATTGAAGATATGGAATCTACATTTCTTATTAAGCGCGTAAAGGTGTAAGCATCCCAGTCTACTAAATTATTTGCTGCACCCAACGTTTCGAAAATGGAAGATGCTGCTCCTGCATTTCCGTTTAGTTTATAAGAAGTAAGTGGTGTTAAATAGATAGTGTTTTTATTAGCACGTGTAATGCCGTGACGAACTCTCGTTGTCCCAGCTTTCTTTGAGATGACCAGGTTACCTAATTTAATAGTATTACCATCTTTGGTAGCCTGCATAGTTCCACAGAAAACTGAATTGCCCGTGCTGCTTCCAACCTTGGAATAACGAACATCAGGTTGTCCGTGCAAATATGAAAACGCTCCAACAGGTGCTGGAGTGAGATGTCCTTTTTCAATATCAATTGTATTACTATTATCATGCTCACTAGGAGCTTGCCAAGTGTGAGTATCAAATTTATATGTAGCTACCTTATTGGATGATGCTGACTCAGCTTTAGTTACTGATGCTGGTGCTTGACCAAAAGGTAGAAAACTACTATCAGAAGAGTCTACACAGAAGACATTAGGTAACATATTATAGTATTTCTTTTTATGTACTACAATAGGACACACAGCATTGCCGGAGTACATATATTTATATATGTCTTTTAAAGTACTTCCTTTAGGAGGATAAAATGCATATCCTTGTATTACCTTTGCAGATTTGACTCCATCAAGATTAGTTACATCTTGTTGTATCCAAGCAACATTACCATTATTTGTAGTTGGGCTTGTTGCTTTATTTAATGTACGGTAACACAATTTATACTTACCTTCATCTAAACTTGGAGTCTTTAAACCTAGTTTAGATAACTGTCCTGATGCATCACCTTCCGAATAAATTCCAAGTGGCTCTTTCTCTGTGCCACCATTAGGTAATACCCAGAAAATATAATCTTTGCTTTTCCATGTACCTGTGTATGTTTTATCTGTCTGATCTATAACAACTAAATAGTTAGAAAGTGGATTACTTGAGGCAAGTAAGAGTCCATAATCATCTTTAGCTGCTTTTATAAAATTCATTGCAACATGGGATGAATCCATATTGTGCACTTCAAGACTCTTTATTTTATTTTTATAGTATTTTTTATTACCTCTGAATAATAATTGTATTTTACCACCTGTATCTACTAAACTTACATTCTGACTACTCCAACCCATTAATGCACGTGTATTAATAAATGTTGAATTAGCAGTTATATAGGCTTGTTCCGTTTCAGGTAGTAGGAATACTGTATCACCAACAAACACTCTACCAGTAGAACCGCTTTGTTGTAGGTATACATTTATGTCACTTGGTGTGACGATATGTATAGTGCCATCTTTCTGTTTCTTTACAGATTTTGCAAGTCCACATTTTGTTAGGTATTGTGCATCTATCATGACGTCATTATTTCCGCCACCACCTATTTTATAATAAGCTGCTTGTGCATGTACGTTTGTACTTGAAGGACATTTGAAATTAGTCCTAAAAGCGTCAACACTATCTACTCCTGGTACTACTATTGTTACAACAGCATCTGTTATATCTTGTAAAACAAATTCAGTTACGAATTCTGTAGTTCCAGACTTAAATGTGTATCTGTCAGTCCTGGCACCTATTTTACCATTTGTCTTTAATTCATTTAGTGGTTCACTCACAGGTACTGTACAAAATTTGTAGCTACCAAATTTACCTTTATCCCAAGTTGTCCTTGGAATTTGAAACATTACTGCAGACGTGTTATCATCAAGCATTGCATAATAACTTTCATCTTCAGCACCAGTATATACAGTAACTGTTCTACCAAAAATCTTTTCTAAAGATTTTACATAAGCATTTGTGCGTTCACTTAGATAATACCTGGAACCGTCAGCATAGTTTGCATCCATACACATACCTAAAGCATTATTTTTATCATATGTGTCTGCGTAGGTTGTTTCCATTTTATCAAACTGTGCACGCTGTTTCTCAGGCATTTCCTTACCTTCACATAACTTATCTATTACTTCTTCACGCGATATGCCATTAGTTTCTTCAAGTAATTGTATTGCTTTTAATAGTGCACTTATACGTAAATTATTCATTACGTCAGTACGTGAAGGTTTTGACTCAGGAGTTCCTTTAACAACCTTACAGTTTTTATTATCCCATTTATATGCTGATAAGTATTGTCCATCTAAGTTGTAACGTGCTACATAGTAGTTAATTGACTCGTCAGAAGCATTTACTTCTGCAGTTGAAACAGGTTCTGCAGTTGTTGGATCAGTACCTACTAATAATTTGTAAATACCACCACCTGCTTCGATAGTATAATAATTTGAATGTTTACGATCTGCTTCGATTGTCTTTAGTGATACATCTTGACCACCCACAGTTTCTTGTGATGAACTATCTGTCTTACCTTTTTTAGAATTACCACTAACTGTTGCAGGTGTTAGCCATAGCACAGCATCTGAATAGGCATTATAAATAGGTTTACCTTCTTTATCAACTTGACCAGATTCACTAGGTAAATATCCTATTTTTATTTGTGATGATTTTTTAGGTGTCTTTGGTTTCTTAGTAGGTAACCCATTGAATGTTACACGACGACTAGAACCATCCGACATAGTCATAACCAATACAACATTTACTATAGGTTGATTCTTAGCAAAAGTTACACTATCACTACCTACACTCACACTTTCAGTATCACCAGATTCAAGTTGTATGCCACTAGCATTATCTAAATAACATACTATGTCTTTATTATCATTATTAAATATTACATTATTACCTACACTGTTTATTTTATTTTTCTTCTTATGGTCATCAGTTGAACCAGCAGTGTATGCAAATAAACTAGATACTTTACCAGTAGATGGATCTATATTTTTATGTTTTGTACGTTCAATAATTAACGTCTCATGTTTAGTACCACGTAATACATCAAAGGTGTATATACCAGTGGATTTCATTTTTGTAATAGTTATTTTACCATTCTTTTCATCTATCTTACAAGTAGGTGTACTGGGTCCTTTTACACATTGTATATCAGTAGCAAAACCTTCACTACCTTTAAGGGTTACTTTACTTTTAGTGGTATAATACCGATCACATGTCAGATAATTGGATTCAACTTCTTCATCTGTATTACTATCTTCACCGCCATCCGAATCATCTTCATCTCCATCTTCTGGATCTTCAGCACCAGTACCTGTTTCAACATCCTTTTTTATACCTTGTACTACTTCATTATACAGGTCATCTATTATTTCGGACTGTGTGATTTTCTTAGACGAGTTATTCATACTATCATCAAATTTACTTTTAAGTATTTTGAAATGATAGTAACCTTCAGATGTAATACCTTCATTTACAAAGATAGGGTAATCTATACCATTTATAGAGATAGTTGTTTCATTGTTTATATTATCATCTATAATACCTATCCGGTCACATACTACGTCACCACGCTTGCCTTTTTCTGAATTTTCAATAAGTAAGAAATTAGAAAATCCATCTATAGACTCTACAAAGTAATCATAGTAAGGATCGTTATTTAAATCAGTTTCTTCTGCTGTATCCTCAATATCTGCTACACCTTCAATAGTTGCGGGCACATAACCATTCTTGAATAGTATTGAATTATAATTATATCCAGACTCTTTGAAAGTAAGTCTTGATGATGGATCTCCAATACGTAAAAGTAATTCACTTATATCATCAAAGTGTACACGCTTATTGAAGTTAACATTAGTAGGGTCAATAATACCTTTAGCTGCAAGATATCTAACTGCATCACTTTGTTCCTGTGTTAGATTTGTAGGTAGAGAAAAACCATAAACCTGTATCATCTGTAACTGTTCAACTTCTGTCATTACAGGCTCACCGTACAGTTCCATCATAGCACGTGCTACTGCACAGAACTCACCTAGTGTCATGTCTGACTGTTGTGTTTTATTAAACGTTACAGATTGTGCTTCACCCGGATAAGTGTGCATTGTTTTAACATTTTTCGTACCACCAAATACACGGTCTTTTTGTATGGTATCCCAATATAATTTAGGGTTTGTTCTAGTACACCAAATCCAAGCTCTACCCCATCTCGGGTCTATACCACCAGAGTCATCACGATTTATAGGCTGGCTTATCATACCATTAAAAGGTGCTGTTTTTAAATTAAGTGTAGTATCTTCACAGAATAATATTTTGATATCATATTGATACTCACCAAGAGCCTTATATAAATCCATTACAACTGTTTGTGTTGTAAGAGGTTTATCAAACGTTGATGATCTTGCAAACTTAGGAACATAAGTTGCGACTAATGAACCGCTTTCCTTCTGTATGATTGCATTCTCTTCAGAAAGAATTAAATCATAACCAAGTGTCTGGAATAAACGGGAATTTTCATTTTTTGAATATACTTTCTTAGAGGTTTGATATCTGGCGACTGACTCGTCATCCTTCTTCTTACCCTTTTCAGTAACAGCTTCATCTCTGCCGGCACCACCAACAATGTTATTATAGACGACTTCTTGATCAAACCATCCATCATATACAGCTGCAAAAGCTTCAGTGTCACCATTTGTTAATGTAGTTTTAGAAACTAAAGCCTTCATGTCGGTAGGAAAGTCTTCCAATCTAGGTATATAATAAACATCAGCTTCCTCTGCAAGAGCAGCATTTACTGAGTGAAGTGCTGTTACTACAGGTAATGTACTGTAGTACATAGGAAACTCGATTTTCATGTTACCTTTATATTTAACACCATTACTATCTGTCATTTCGATAGGTTCTGTAGTTGTCCTACTAGGTAGAACAAGTTCTGCACCTGGTCCGTTAGGTTCACTCTGTCTACCAAGAACTGCACCATGAACTGGGATCGGTGCTGATACTGACATAAATGTTAAGAAAGTGAGAATACCTAATATAGTACGTTTGAATTTCATATTCCCTCCTAGGTCTCACGTACAATGAGTTTAACCATTATGTCATATGGTACATCATAATCAATCTTTGGTTCAGCAACTTGTACTATGTAGTAATTAGCTATTTCAGATGAGCATAACACTTCCTTTAGTACAGGTTTAAATTTTGCATCAACAGTTACCACGACATTTTTCTTTTGACCACTTCTTATAGGAGCGGTGGCTTTATAGATATAATCTTGAAGGTTTGCTTTCATTGTAAGTAATTCGTTTGTAGCATAATCTTCATTACGTAATTCGTTTGCAGGATCAGTTGTCCATTGCTTAATTAAAATACGTATCTGATCCAAAACCTTTAACTTTTGTATAGGTGTAGAATCATCTACATCTATGTATGAATAAAGTTTCTTTTTCTCAAATAATCCCATTACTTAAGATTTAAGTGTGTTAGATCATGTGGTGGAGGTGTTTGTGGTTGCTGTGGCATCTGTATATCTTTAGTATCAGGATTTGTATTAGGTAACTTATTTGCTTTCCTTAATGATATAAGGAGACCTAGAAAAGTTCCAATAATTGCACCTATTGCGGCGCCATTCTTACCACCAAATAAACAACCTAAAATACCAAATACTAAACCTGTTATTAAGCCTTTCCACCAACCACCAATACCAGCTTTGGCAGCTTTTCCAAAACTACCTGTTTTCCAAAAAACTATTACTACAATTGCAAATATAATTATAAAAGTAATACTTACACCTTTCATAAAAACTCCTTTCTACTATTTTATTACGGGAAAACGGACCCGCATTTGATGTGTAAATACGAGTCCGTTAAACTTAAACTGTAGGTAAAATAGCAGATTTGCCAGAGTCCGTCACAAGATATATTACTTTAGTATCATTTACTTTTAAATCATTAGGATTTATTCCTATGAAATATGGATTTGTAACTGCAAACTTATTCTTTGCAGAAGCTTCAAGTATTATACCTTGTTCAGACATTTCTGTAATTGTACACTGTTCTATCTTATACTTACCATGTCGTAATTCTCTTAATATAGGTATCTGAAGAACTGACATTGAAGCACAGAAATTCACAACAATACCTATAATGAAAAATAGTGTCCAAAACATTAAACTGTAGACCAAGTTGTACTTCAGTAGTGCACATAATATCCACACAAGTACAAACAATAATAGTGTTCCAACTATTGCTATCTGTAAAGATGGAATTACGTGATTACGTAATCCAGGACTTAGTTTACGGATATGCTTTGCTTCTTCTGTATTTGGACTTCTCATTTGTACAGTATCTCCTTTTGCTCAGTGTCTATTGCAAGTCCGTTAGCTTGAGCTAGAATAGTAATTGCTTTGAAGAAGAAATCAGAGATTGATATCTGTTCGGCATTTATTTTAAGAACTGTTTTTGCTCCCCAGTTCTGTGCATGTGAAATGCATATTCCTTCATCGTCAGCAGAGTCTTCTGTTATTGGAAGACTGACATCAGCTGTATATGCAAATGGATGCTTTTCACGGAATGTCTTACTATTCGAATGTACTATACGCATCTTATCATTTGTATTCTGATGAGCAAGCTGTATACGTACAATATTTTCACTCAGCTGTTTTAGATTTACAATGTAGTTATCAGGTAAAATGTTCATTAGTTTCTTTGATAAAGATAAGTTTATTGAATACATAACCTAGGCTCCTTTAGAGATATATTTATAGTAGTTATTCAGTTGCGTCCGTGTTTTCCTCTGCGTTGGCTTCTGCGATCTCTTCTGCAGCATTTGTTTCTGCAAGAGACTCATTTGTATTCTCTTTATTCTTATTCCTGGTAGCACGCTTCTTAGCATTCTTTTCAGACTCCATCTTGCTCGCCATCACGATTGTACGATGACGCATACGTCCAAGTATAGGAGTGAGAATATCAGTTGTGATTTCAGACATAGGTGCAGAAGCAATTAATTCGATGTGACCAGTATCCGGGTCTTTCATATAAGAAAGTTCACCTTCAATTGCATCTTCATGTGTCTTCGCAAATTTCTCAGTATTGAAGTGGAAAACCTTAGATGTGTCAGATGCCAGCTTCTTTGCAATCTGCACAACTACTCTTGTCATCTGTACGTCTTTTACATTAATAACATATTCTTCCGGAATAGCGCGTGCATAATCACGGTCTGTGAGTAACTGGATGTTTACCATTAACATAGTAATCGTTCTCCTTTAAATAAAATGTAGTTAGAAATTGGTTAATAGTTACATAGACTTTCAAAGAAGTCTTGAAATAAGTTTGAGGATGACTCCCGATTTTCCTCTTGTACATTTGTTATCACACTTTGTACTTTATTAGTTTGTTCATTATGTAGTTTTAATTGTTTCCAAGTACCATATTGGTCAAACTTTATAGTTATTATAAAAGTATCACCATGTACTGTTTTTGTATTTAGAAATATCTTATGTTGGGAGTCGAAGTCATCGAATAAGTACATGAAATCTACTATGTTGTAGTCTGCGTAGATAGGTGCATTATCGATGTCACATACTTTTATGTGTTCAGGAATTGTATAGAGCGGTGGATTGTAATGCTCTAAAAATTGCAAGAAGAATAAAAGTATTAAAGATATTACTAACATGAGTAAATTATTACTGTCAAAAGCAAGGGACATAGCTACACAAATAAGTGCAGTATTACACACTTGAAATATGTATTTCGAAGTATCTAAATCCCAAATGCTGTAAAAGAAAAATATCTCAAATAATGTTAGTACCAGACAACCTATTTCTTGTAAACTCATTGCGTTAATTTACTTATCACTTTATGCTTTAGATTTTGTGTATCTAAGTCTGGATTAACTTCTACAATCTCATATAACTTATTATCATCTTTATTAGCATAAACTGATAATACTTGTCTGTCTCCTTCATTCATATCAATATATGCTTGATACATGAACCATTTTTCATCTTCATCTATAGTGGATGTGAATGCTTTATAATCATTATCATTTATAAATTCATCACACATCTGTTTATACATTGATGCTGTTATATCTTGAAACTTATTTATAGAAGAAGCTTCTGTATCAGCACAAGCTAATTTCAAGTTACCTTCTTTATCTGTTATACGTTGGTATGTTCCATATTCGTTAGTATCAATTGTTGTTGTCCACCCCTTTGGAAGTGTTACTTTCTGTCCTAGAAGTTCTGGTGTCATTACTGCTGTCACCGTTGTTGATAGCACCATTAGGAGTGATATCAGCATTAGTAGACATAGTATTGATACTATTATCTTTCTTTTGTTTATTATCATTGTTTGTGCTCCCGTTTGGTTCCCAGATTGAATTTATTAGGTAACCAATCACAATAGCAGCAAGTATAACCCACATAAATAAATCTGTGTGACTTGCTATTTTATTTGTATTAGTATAACCATCTGGAAACTGTACACTAGTAAGTAACATAGTCATTCTTATGTCCATCTTTTATACCTGTTTTCACCGTAATATGAAAATCATTTCTATCATTATAAAAATAGAATGATGTGTTATCTAAAATATATGGTCCAGCATAATTAGTAAGTCCATCAAAATATACAGGAAATAAATGTTGTTGTGCATATACATATATTACACCTGTTTCACGTGGTTTGCAAACAAAATATATTTCACCTGTAGGAATACTATTATCACTGACATACTTGATAATAGAGCCTTCCGGTATTTCTATTTGGGAACTGCTAACTGTACGTAAGTTATTACCACTTATCATATCTAATAATGTTGTATTAGATGATACTGGTTTTGGGTCTGCAACTTTCACATATATTGGTTGTGAATCAGCAACTACTTGTGGTTTATGTGATAGTTTTTGATCAGGTAATGAGATTGGATTTACAATCATAAGAATTGCTACTGTATGTATTACTATCGAGGCACATAAGGCAACTATGAAGTAGTGATTGTAATTATCCATAACATTAATAATAGAGCTTCACATGCTGTGAATACACTTCCTAGTACACACCAAAATTGAAGCCATTTGCTACATATGTTTACATGTTTAATATCATGTGTATTACAATAATTCCATAAAGAGTTTAAGGTGATAACACATGGTACAGCAACTAAAGGTGCTGTAAAACAATAAAGCATAAATAGAACACCATACGTTTTCGATGTTTCTAAAACTTTTGTATAAACATCAGATTTCTTATTAGTTTCTAGTCTCATGCTCTATACATGTGACAATCATTCCATGAATGTTATCACGTTCTCCATTATAGTTACGTTTATATCTTAATACTGTAGTATCTTCTGTTACTTCTTTACCACAACCTGCACATTTATAATTTTGAATTTCTAATACTTGTTTACGTAATGCAATATACTTATCAATACAATCTTTATATTTATTATATAAATATGTAGGGATATCTTTTATTGTAAATGCAGCTCGTTTACGTTTATTACATGCTTTACATGCAGGTTGCCAATTAGACTTGTCACGTATGGCACTTCTGAAATCCTCTTCAAACTCCATTGTCATTTCAAATACCTGACACGGTATTATATGATCTATAGTTGTAGCTTTAGCCCCACAAAATTTACAAATGCTATTATGTTTCAAATAATTACGTTTAGTATTGTGATTTATTATAGCTGAATTAGCTAACATTTCGTAGTACCGTGTGACCTCATTATACATCATCTCCTTTCAATCTTCACAATTTTATATGCTACATCTTGAAAATTCCTAGAGTAACTTATAAGTTGTGAAGACTTATATTTTATTACTCACCTAAAATAGTGCTACAAGATGTTCATCATCTTGTTGATGAACATTATTCACTTTAGCTTTAGTAACTAAGTCCAAGAATTCTTCTGAAATTTTTATTACTTGGAATCCTATACGCATCTGAGTGCTTGTATTTTCTTGTGAATATTTACATATACCTTCAACACAAACCATCTTTTCGTCATCCCAGATACTTATAAATGATTGTTTATTAACGTAATTAAAAGCATTTGTATTTTTTAGTATTATACCTATACCTGTATCAGAAACGTCGAATACAGTACCACTGAAAATATCTGTACTATCATTAGGGTGCACTATCACTTCTGCTTCTAGTGCATATCGTGGCTCTTTACGACGTAAGTCTGTGAACATAAATTCAGGTACATTGCATACATAAGTATCATCTTTAGTTTCGATGATTATATTAGGTAATGTCATTTTTCTATCATTTAACATTACGACTAATTCATACAAATCTTTTTTACTTAAAATAGTTTTATCCTCATCTATATCAAGGATTAAAGTATTATTATTTTTTAGTTCTTTAATCTTAGTATCTACCATCAACTTATGATTTAAGTATGAATAAATTATTGCTTCATTATTTACCATTTTACTACCCTTTGAAGGAGGTGGGGAGACATTATAGTGACGGGGTAATCACATTATGTCTCCCCGGTTACAGAATTAGTTTGAGCTTCGGAAGCATCAACCGACCCAGCTTCCATGTTGGTTTTTCATATTTCAGTGGTAGTGTTTATTGATACATAATTTGAGTTATATATGCGCTGTAATGCATTTTCCATTTTTATCACATCATCACGTACTTCATTATATCTGTTAAGTATGTTTGTGTCATCATGATAGGCTTGTTTGAATTTGTGTAAACGCCTTAGTTGATCACGTTTCCATTCTAGTGCATTCTTTAAAGTGGATACAGTATATTCATATTCCTCAACAGTAGTGTTGATATCAAAGTTATCTATAATACTTTGATAGGTAATTATTGTCTCATAAATCTCTTCTTCACGTTTTAAGTACGATACAATGTCTTCACTGTCTTTTAGCTCTAATTCAATTACATCTTGCAAGTCGTCATATGCTTTACGTAGCTTATCATAAACATCTTTTATTAAAACTTTTTTAGTCATCAGCCTTCTCCAAAGTATATTCAAGAATTTGATTACGATATTCTACCGGAATGTCATTTATACTAAGAAGACCATCATTGATAAGTTTTGAAAACTTAGAAAGTTTATCCTGTATCTCTTCAACATTTTGTATGTTGAATGCTCTACGTAAAGCTGTCTCAGCAGCTATAGGCATTAGTGCTTCATTACCATAAATGTCTTTGAACGTAGTAAGAACATCGTCGTACGTCTTTCCATAAGTAATTGCTTCTTTGAGTAGAAATTCACAGTCAATCCTATCTTTACTATTTTGACGATATGACTTTAACTTCATACAAAGTAATGGTACACCACATATTGTTTTTACAGTAAGATTTCCAAACTTACCATAAGTAGTTGCATAATACAATAACTTTGGACTGTACGAGTCAGTTACACAAACATGACTACTTAATGCTATATGCAAAGTGTAATGTCGTGCTATTATATGTGCTATCTTTGCTGTATAAGCACTGCACTCTATGCAGTCAATATCTTCAGTCGATTGTCTAAATCCATGTTCCAATGCGATAGAAGTACCACCACATATTACTATTGTCTCAGGGTGTGTCATAGTATTACCCAGTGCAGTAAGAAAAGATATTATTGTCATTATATCCATAATGCTCCTTTATGACATTGGTGTGTACTTGTGATGCAAGATTAGTTAACAGGATTATACTGGAGGTGTACACACCAATGTCGATGCACCACGTGGGACTTGAACCCACACGCCTTCCGGCACAAGAACCTAAATCTTGCATGTCTGCCAATTCCATCAGCGGTGCATACACTAACCTGGTTTCTAACTGTCCTATTTCTACAATACGATTAAGATCAATACGAATCACGTAGTGATTTGTATTGTGGATTAAGAAACATAGTTAGTGTAGCCTAGGACAAAGCTTTAGTTATTTATCTCTTTATAAGTGTATTAAAATGTGCTTCTTGCATATAATTGTAATAAGCCGTGCAATCTTCAACGTTGTTTAAGAATTCGTGTTCGATCTCCACTACACTCATACCTTTTGAAAATGCTTTAGTGACCTCACGACAAACTGTGTCAAGGGACTCGTGTTTGTATGACACACGGTAATGTATCACAGTATAGACAGCACCACGTCTAAAGAAGTCTTCAAATGTGTTAAGATTATCTAACTCCGTATAATACTCAGCAACCTTTAAATCTTCTTTTTTATTGAATATGTGGTACCAGTTTGGTGTTTGTGCTTTTATACGACGCTTTGTAAATACCATATCTCTGTGTATACGATAATATGCATCAGAACCATAATATGTAAATCCGTTGAATATGCGCCACTTAAATACATTTTGTTTCCTCTCTAATAATTCTTTTAGATAGGGATACTCATCACTTGCAGCTTTTACTTCGTCTACTGCATATTTAACATTATTCAATAATGCATTATTAATGATTTCATTAATGTCTGCGATCGTATCAGTTACATAATTAGGATTCTGTATTATATTAGTAATGGCACTTAAATACCTTGACCAGGCTCTCTTTGACTTTCTACTACGTAACTCACGTACATACTGAGGTAAATAATTGGTACGAGCTCTCCGTTCGTACTGTCTACTTATACTTCTAGCTTTTGCTTCAGGTGATACATCAGGATAACATACCTGTACCCAGCCATTACCATACTTCATATAAAGAAGATCAAAGAATGATAACATATCATTTTCATTTATCAATGCTACGCTAGGTTGTCGTTGTAAAAGTTCGGTATCAGATGTCACACTTTGTATAAAATCCCGTACTTCCTTAATCACTTTTTCATCACGTGAAGAGCCTACAAATTTATCTATAGCTAAATATTCAAGAACCTCATAAGCACTTTTTATACTCTCTTTCATTGCTGGAGTTTTATCTAAAGCAATAAATTTAAATAGATCGACATCTGGTAATAATTTTTCTAACACTGTTGTGTCAGCCTGGTGATTATCTAAGACACATGCATGTATGTAATCTAGTATTTTAGAATAAGCTTTATAATCTATTTTCTTTATAACACGTAGATTTGAATTATCTCTTATAGCTCCTATAAATTCACCTATAATACACAACTTTGAATAAATAGGTTTTGTGTGGTCTTTAATTTCCATACTTTTAACGTAATACTTATCCTTGTCATAGGATTTACAATGACGCCACTCAAATCCAAGTTCTTTATACGATTCAAATAACTTTTCATTAAATCCAAGTACTTTATTATTCTCTATGTTCATAAATTCTTCAAGAAACTGATTAGGTAACCATCTACGTACAAGATAAGGATTATAACGCATGGTTCTTATATTTGTCGAAATTCTTGGTTTATTTGAATGCGCATTACATGTTATATGAGGATTTATTACATCCTTAAATGTCTGATCATCAAATATCCCATTAGAAGCTGTATTCTTGAAATGACCATATACTAATCTTCCATGATCATTTTGTACCGGAACATAAATGTAGGGAGAATTATTAGTTATCTGTATAGCAAGCCAAGCCTTAATAAGTGGTGATTCTAATTCACTAAGGTCTGGTAACATATCTTTATATTTAGATTTTAACACACCATCAGTTATTGTTGAAGCTAAGTCATTAACCATTTTTGGTACATCAGTATATCCATTATCTAATGCATACTGAGCTACATCCTTTTTTATTACTTTTAAAAATTGAGCTCTACTTGCTTCTACTATATTTTGTTCTTTTTCAAAAGTATATGAATCTTCTGTTACAGGTAAAGCCTTAGGAATTACTTTTAAAATCTTATCATACTTTTCCTTATATAAATCTAAAACAGTTGTATCATAGGTACATGATGTACGACAATAACCTTCAAGGTCACCTATTGTGAGATAGTACTTATGCAAAATATTACGAGCATATCTTATTGTAGCGAACTCTAGTTCTTTCATTTATTTTACCTTTCACTTATGTTATCAAAACCAATCTTTAAATAAAAATAACTCATCAGTTACTTTTATGAACTTATCCTCACCAAAATCAATTGTTGCATTTTTAATGATGTTACACATATATTCTCGTGCAGTATTACTTTCATACGATGAGATATTGAAATCAACATCTAGTGGTTTTTCATACGTTATAAATGGACTATGCTTAGCATATTTTGCTGTTTCCCAAAATTTGAGTAAATCACTAGATATCTTATCAATTGTCATATACGAACGTATCTTACTAGGTGTAAGCATATACTTATGCAGAATGTAAGCACTATATGCTTTATATGCATTCTTATCGTGTTTGTACAATCTGTATAAATATTCAAGTGACACCCAACCACTTTCTTTGAAAGCTTGATTAGGTAACTGATGTATATTATGTACAATATTATGTTTGTTGGTGAAGTGATATCTTATTTCATCTTTAATCATTCTGTCCAACTTTATAATGTCATCCACATTTGTACAAATATTAAACCAATAACTTAGTGCTGAATAACCATTAGTATCAGAAGATAATAAATAACTCTGCACTGCACGTATTGCTCTTTCAAGACTAGTTTTATTCTTCAACTTTTGTTTGATATTATTGCATATATTTCTTAATCCTTTTTTACCTATGGATAGTCTAGTAGGTGAAATATGTACACCAACAAAATCAAATGAGGTTGCAAGTTGCTGAACCTTAGAGTCTTTTAGTATGAGACCTTTATGAGCAAGCATCTCTTTTGCTTTAACAATTAATGCATTAACATTAGCATCTTGAATGTACATATCGTCAGAATAACGGATATACATATCAGCGTGCGCTGATAAATATTCATCAATATCATAGAGTATAACATTTGCTAGTAATGCACTAAATGAACAACCTTGACATAATGATTTGAAATGCTCAACTTCTTTACCATGCACAATGATACGGTTATCATTATAGAAATTATAAAGAGATACTGTTGGTCCAGATGTAGGATCCATATTATTCAATTCTCTGTTTATTACATCTTGAGGCACAGAGTCGAAATATTTTGATATATCAAGTTTATAACGCTGTAACTCTGATTTAAGTCCGTTACGTATTTGTACAGCAATATCTTTTACAGATACTCCAGTCTGATAACTCATACATGATGAATGAATATTGCTTTTGTATAAACTATAATATATTTTATATAGAACCTGCATGACTATCCTATCTTGGTCCTCTAAAATAAGAAGATCACGCAGTGTTCCATCATCTTTCGGTATATGTACTAATTTAGGTGGATTAAATTTATAACTACCTGTAATAAGTTTATTACAAATATCGTAGCGATAATCTAACATAGTAATTCTTGCAACCGTTTCAGGTTCTACTTTACGTACCCACATTTCACCCAGTACTGATTCCCATATACTATTTGAATAAAGCAGTTCCTCAATATTTAATGTAGTCATGATTTAATCCTTTAATAAACTACCCCGGCGGGATTCGAACCCGCGAATGACGGAGTCAAAGTCCGATGCCTTACCTCTTGACTACGGGGCATTATTTATGTTTCATATTAAGACCGGAGTAGCTTTTGACACTACTCCGATCCGTAAAATATTAGTTTGTTTTGGTAGTCTTTTTCTTTACAAACTTACCTTTAGAATCTCTTGTCACAGGTTTCTTTACTTTAATAAACTGATCCTGTACTACTACACGATTTAAGCCATTCTCAAGTTTCTTATGAAAAGCATGTGCTCCCAAAATCTTCTTAAGAAATGCTGCCATGACTGCTGTCTCAATTGAGTAGTTATCTTCATCATCTTCACGACAAGTAACTATTGTTTTTGTATTATCATTCCATAATACTATTGTATGGTGATTACTTACAATCACTCTTTTAATAGCAAGTCTCATTAAATTGTTATGCATTGCTATATCAAACCATGCTGTTCCTTCTTCTACTACTTTATTATTCATATTTATGTTCCTTTACTTTTGTGTTAGTTAGAATCTTCGTCCATACTTATTGTTACCACCGTGTGCTCCAGCTTTGAAGTTACCAACATTCTTGTTTTTCGGCTTAGGCATAGAGTTCTTCACATCTTCATATGTGGAGCCATCACGCTTAGAGTCTGTAGCGAAAACACGGTAGTCTTTTGTGAAAATGTCAGCCATGTTGCGACAGTTCTGATCACACTTGTTATGGAAGAACATTAAAGCTTTGTTATCTTTATTACGTTCTTCACCTGTCTTAGGATGAAGCTCGATGAACTCGATCTTATAACCCTGCTTGTCCATATCTGCAAGCAAGTCTTTGTACTCCTTGATTTCACGAATATACTCTGTCTTGTGATTCTTGAAAACATTCAGTATAGATGTGTTGTCATAGTAGTATTTGATGTTGGTTTTATTGTTCTGTGCACACATCTTGAGAGCTTCAGTCGCACCTGTGATCTCAGCGATGAGGACTGCCTGATCAGGTTCACTAGGACAGAAGCCAACTGTGTGATCAATGACAAGAGTATTGTCAAGGTAGACAAAAGAAGCTGAGCATGAGTCTTTCATCCATGCACCATCTGAAACTATGATTGCTTCATCAGCTCCATATGGTCTACTAACAAGGCGTCCAGCTTTCTTTGATGACTGGTTACTGTAGAGGTCATCAAGTTCAAGGATTGCCATGTCTCTGTGGAATCGGTTGTCGTAGCAATGAACAAACATGCCGTTCGGTGTTGCTTTTCCATACTTAAGGCTTGGCATCGCTGAATCATAGTAGACCTCGTAGCTCTCGTTTGCAGGATCGTCAAGGATGTAACACTTGCGGGTAGAAATGATACCAGGATTGTGTATCCCACCATGATCATGATAGAAGTTTTCCAGAGCTTCCTGTGTGTCAGTCTTTTCAATGAGAAGATCTTCTCGATAGATAAAGTTTTGATTGAGGCACTTCTTCGTGGGACAGAACCATGTCTGCCTTGACCATTCACACCAAACTAGATATGCGTCCTCAGTAGCTTTAGGAAGCTCGTCAGGAGTAAGTCCATTTTTAACTTCTATGAGGTCAGGTGTAGGGTCAGCAGTGTGACGACGATATTCCGTGTCCTCTAAAGCAAGAGATAGAAGATTGACTTCCTCTTCAGGACGCTTCATGTCTGTGTGACGGTGGTTTGCTTTCTTTTCCTCTTTCTCTTCCGGAAGGTCTGCAAACTGTGGATTGTTTAATAGTTCTGATAAATTCATTTGTTTCTCCTTTCTTACAACACTAGGGTAACATACTATATTGTACATTACCGTAGGGTTGCAATACGTGGTTTGGTTACTATAACAACTAGTTCTTGTGAACTAGGAGTTATCATGAAGTAGTTAAATCTTGAAACAATTTGAATGGCTTATCACTTTCAGATAGATAGATATCATTCACACTTCTATGACACTGATGCATGATCTTAGCCTTCTTTTTGACATAGAATTTTAGAAACTTTAACTGCATATTCAATGTCTGTTTTTGAGAGTTAGGAATATCTCCTTTTATCTCTTCAGACTTCTTTGCTATCTTTTTAGCAGTAATTAAAACTTGATGACGAAAGAAGTCATATAGTTCAAGTACATTCTCCAAACTAGGAGAGCTCCCATACAAGCACTCCTTACGTGCTACAGGTATGGGTACTAATTGTTCTTGACTCATTTACTACAATCTCCCATTTCTTTTTGTATGTGGGAAAGCATGGCATACTACTTTCCCACATTGTTTCATTACCTAGCGATACTAGGCATTACCTCTGCAAAACACTGCGTCACAATACCACTGCTGTGTGTTGCTTTACTTTGCCTCGGCTTAGCTTTTCTTTTCTCAACCATACCAAAGCAGGGCATAACCGGACCTGGCGCTACGTTACCATGACGTCACTTTGCTTACAATACCTTTCCGTTACGTAACGACTCTGGACATGACTATGCCATCACGATACCACACTATACTATCACGAGACTCAGCTACACTATACCTAGACGTAACCTGACTGGACAGTACTGAACGGCACCATTACCATACAAGACCGCACCTTGCCACTACATGACATAACCGGACTGCACAATACCATAGCGGAACAATACATCACCATGCCATTACTTTACCCTACATCACAATACCATACAATGCCATTACCATACAGGACCACACCTCGCGATGCCATCGCTAAACTACACCTCACCGAGCTGTACCATTACTAGACTGAGCTTTACTAAACTCTACTATACCTTAGCTTTTCTCTTCCCAACCATACCTCTGCGTAACGGCGTCTCACCACACTCTACCTTTACTTTGAACCTTACGGTCGATGTACAGAAGTTTTATTCTTCTGTGCTTTCTTCTTTCTTAGTCTTCTTTTTCTTGAGAGACTTAGTAGTCATCTGATCATCAAGTATCTCATAGGTGAATGCCCCTTTGCCTGAATTACGCCACTGACCGAGACCATTAAACGCACCATAGTCAAGCCACTCCTTGACAAGGTCATGAAGTCCTGACTCGATAGAAACAATATCGAACTCTATGGTGGAACCAGCAGGAATAGTCTCTGAATCAGCAAGTGCTATACGTTCACCCTGCATTGTCTGTGCTCTCAAGGGACGCTGGCAGTTACCCATTTCACCAGATATGTTTATCTTAAGTTTACGTCCAGCCATATCTTCTTTATGAGGTACAACGAAGATCTCACGATCAACCATCTTCTTGTAGGCTTTAATATTTACTGAGATAGAGTCATTCATCTTTGCACAAGCAGCACAAGCAGCCTTAAAGAAACCACGAATCTGATATCCCCAAAGAATAGGGTTACCTTCTTCATCACGTGAGAACACTGTCATACCTTTCTGTGTTACTTCGTCTACACCAAGTGCAGCAATCTCTTCTTCCTTGCTAGGTGCATCAGGTGCTTTTGATGCGATGAAGGTCTTATGTACTTCCGGATCTGATGAAGCACTTCCAAGTAGTTCGTCAATAAAAGTAAGTTTTACACGCATAGATTCAAATTTCATTTTTAGTTCTCCTTTCGAGATTAAGTGTGATTAGTTAGTCTTGAATGCATAAGCAACATTCAAAGTAGGATTGTAGACAACCCAATAAGTTGCTCCAGGAATATGCATAACCTGCACAGTATCCTGTGAGTCTTCTTCCGGAATATTACTAACCATATCAGTGATCAATGCCTTATCACTAACAGTGACAATTCCTTTAGGGCTATCTGCTTTTATAAGTTCAATGACTTCATCTGCTGACACTCCTTTATAAGTTGCGTGCTTGTATATAAGAGCATCTTTTGATGCAGCCATGGCATTATTAGTTATCATTAAAGCACATGAAGTTGTGCAAAGTAAAAATTTTATTCTATTCATTATAGTGTCCTCCTCAACCCTGAAGCAATGTAGAATTATATAAAGTTAAAGCATCCTGTATAACAGGAATGAACGCGCATCTATATTCCTGTTCTGACTCACTTGATTGTCCGATATAAACACGGCATACGAGTTTTGTTATACCATACACATCTTTACCTTGACTCCAACCTATTATACGATTATAGTAAGGGTTCTGCATCTCTAACCAACAGTAGTTAGCTTCGGCTATTGCTGCATCATAAATTGATATGTAAGGCATCTCATTCATGCCAATCATTGTCATGTAGTTTAACAATACCGTACGACGCGTAGCAGTCCATTGCATCATGCCACAGCCGATAAGAGCATCGCTTGGTATTGTCAAACCCATGCTTATATCTTCAGGCTTAGTTATAGTAGTGCCCGCTAATATACGCTGACTATCATTTATAGTGGAAGTATGCCAATGCGTGTATGACAATGTTCCAGGAGTTCCAGGTAACTCATACATTCCAGCTGGGGCCTCTGCTAATACTTGAGCCAGGAAGCCAATCTTTAAATCTTCTGTATAGGTAGGATCCTGTGATAATTTTGTGTACAATGCTGCAAGTGATACTGAGTAATTAGGATCAATTCCAGCAGCCATAAATGACTGTATCAATTTTGCATCAATTGCAAATGCACCATTGATTGTACTGTACATCACATTAGTCTGACCAATAACAGGTTCAGGTGGTGCCACTATTTCAGGTGGTGTGATGACTATAGTGTCATCAGGTTCTGCTGAAATCTGAGTTCCAGCAAATGTGATCACCATAGCGGCAATCAGAAGTGTAACAAGTAGTTTGTGTTTCATTTTAATACCTCCTAATTATGTAGAGTGAAAATGAATTAGTTGTTTATCTTATTAGTTCAAGAGCCTTCTCATATAATTCTTGAACATCAAGATCATTATAAGGTTGTGTAAAAGTAGAGTTTGTAGGTAAGTTCTTATCCTTAAAGAACTTGCGTTCATCTACAAATAAATGAGAGAACGAATATGGCGTTGTTTCAGCAGAAGTTGCTTCTAGATACTTGGTTACATTTTTAGTGATTGAATCACTTGAGTTAAAACAGAAACAGTAAGCAGGTATCATTTCATAACAGAATCTTATTACATAGGGTGTAAGATAACAATTCGTTATGATGAAAAGTATTACTGTATAAAACAGTTTTACTATTATTTCATCTTCTGAATATATATTATCTACTATGTAATTTTTTAGTACATCACATTTTCTTGTGAGCAACTCGAACTGAGCTTCGTTCATATTTTTCACATCTTTTGCATCAATGTGTAATATTGCAGCGGCAGTTCCGACAGCCGAATCTTTACATCTCAGTATGGGCTCTATATCAATATCATCTCCATACATGTCGTATAGTTTTGCTGCTTTTGATGCTCGCCTATAAGGTGTGTTATATTTGAATAGATGTCTATACTTCTCAGGGAAGTCATCTCGTATCTTTTTTATTTCATCTGGAATTAAGTCTTCATCATCCAGTTTACTTATATCATCAACTATAATGTATGAAGCACTTTCACTTATTTTGGTTGACCCAGATGGAGGTTCAGGAAGATATCTAGGCATTCTACGTCCAGTAGCCTCTGGACATATTATGCTTGCACGTTTTCCTAAATCTATTTCCGGATATTCTTCATAACCATATGCTCCAATAGAGAAGTTCTCTTCCAGACTATTACACTTGACTGTAACATTGCCACGTATGTAGATCGTCTGTAAACTACAAGGTATAGGTGACCAACGTCCAAATGACATACCAGTATGTGTAAGACTTCCTATACATGGCTGCTGATTTTCTTTACAATTTAATGTTAGAGTACCATTTCCGTATATAAGGATACTCTTTACATTATCTGTTATATTTATTGGAATTGCTGAAGTTATTTCAACATCTCCATGTATGAAGATAAGAGTGTGATCTTTATCTACTACAAAGTTTTCTCTAGTTGCTAAAGTCAATCCTGATAGTATTTCAGGACTTTCTTTAAAAGATATAATATTTGTAGTATCAACGTTGTTCAATGTTGCGAATGCATACTCTGCAGCAGCTAAAAAGCCTAACTCATAATTTTTTATACGTGAGTCAGGGCAGGCATTTGAATTAGTGAAAATAGTTTTCACAATATCATTTATTGTAGGTAATGTCTTCAAGTATTTAGCATACTCTTCACAAATGATAGGCAAGTTATCTACAAATTCTTTTGTGTTTAGACTATCTTTATTTATATTAGTTAGTCCAAACTTATCACAGAAAGTATCGATATCCGGTTTAATCATTACTGTCTCCTTGATGATACATTTTATCTAAGTTGAAGCAAATTGAATCTGTGTCAAATACATGTCCATTATATTTAGGGTTTATACCTCTAAATTCAAGATCTAGTATTACTGTAGATTTATCATCTGAAGTATATTGTCCACCAAATACATAAAATGTTTTACCATCTAGTGTTCGGAATTCCATACCATTATTATCAATATTCTGTATGAACTTTCCACATATTCTGACATACTGATGTTCATTAGTAGGTTGGCTTGTGAAGCTTAAGAAGTCACTTCCATTACGTATTGAAGTATATCCTTCTCTATCTGTGAACTCAACATTCGCAGTCTGATCTTCAGATACTTCTTCTTCTTCTCCTAATGTATCATCTACAACTTCTTCAGTGTTGTCTACTATATCATCTTCTGTGTTTTTCTTTTTATCAACAACATTTTCAATTGGTTTGAAAATACCTTCAAATGGCATTAAAGACGTATTACGTTTATCAATCGTAGATAATCGATTAGTACTAAATCTTACAGTAAATTTACCATCTGAAGAATGATAATTACCATCATCTCCTTTTGTAAGTAGGTGCTTTATCATCATTGAATTTACAAACTTATCAAAATGATAAGCACCACCGTTGCAGTATATTTGTTCTGAGGAAATTCTTACTACATCTAAATATAGATGTAAATTCTCCTTGTCACATATGTATGTTATTCCAGGTATAGCATCTAATTCAAATGTTTCATCTGCAATAACATTATTAGGCGTACTACTAATTCCACCTTTAGTATTTACAATAGGTCCACTATATGAGTAAACTTCATTATCTGAACCACACGCACTAATTAGTATTAGTGTCAGTAGACTTATTAGTATTAGTTTTAACTTTGCTCTCATGATTCTCAACCTTTATCTTAACTTTGCTTGCAAGTTTTTTCACTTCGGCTTCTTTTCCAAAATACCATAAAATTATGTTTCCACCATATCCCGGAATATAAGCCTGAAAATTGAAAGCATCATAATCCGCAGACTCTAGACTTGCTTCACTGTCCATAAATGCTATTCCGTGCATTCCACACATTTCTTTGTAGTGACCAAGTTTCCATGACTCTGGGGTATTCATCATACTATTTGCATCTTTTAGAAAGTACAATGAAGTTGTATCTGCATACTCAACATTAGGAGTATAATCCAGACCACAATTTATTTCATCAACTTTTATACAGTCTTTATATGAACTAGGGACAGATACTTTAATTGTTTGTGTATCACTTATATCTAAGTCATACGTTTTTGAACAAGCAGTGCAGAATAAGCAAGCAAGCAAAGCAATTAAAAGTAACTTAAATTTATACATATGTTATCCTTTTAGTTGCTCTTCAACCTCTCTTAACTGGTCTTCAAGATCTTTCTGTATCTCTTTGGTGTAACTCTGATATTTGAGTCTTTCCTTTAAGTCGTCACGCTTCTTTAATAACTCAGACTTATTATTCTTTCCTAGTACACCACCTGTAACTTTCTCTAAGTCTTTTTCATTCATCAACATTCATACCTCCATTTCAGTACACAATCGTTTTACATATGATATGTGAGGACTTGTTTTATCGAATAACTTATAGATTTCTAATATCCGTAATGCGTTTAGCATACGAACATTGATTGGAGTTATTTCATTGTCTAGTATATTACATACGTCAAATATCATTGACTCGTTGTACATATGATAAGGTATTATTTTATATACATTATTGCTGAGCCATTCCTCCGCGGTTGGAAAACCAAAGTCCTGATATACTGTAAGCATAAAGGTCTTGTAATCCATTGGAATATGTGATATGAACTGCTTATCTTTATGATGTGCGATATAACTTACATTATTGTCCATTTCAATAATTGCAAATATAATCTCATTAGATATATCCAGAATTGCAGTTATATCTTCAAGTTTCACATTTCCTATATTTTTAACTAACTTATTAAAAACACTGTCTTCAATAAGTTCGTCAAATGTTAGAGTATCATTATTCATAGTAACCTTTCCTCTTTTGGACGTTCTTTGTGTAAAATCTTGTAGTCCTTAATATGATAACCTCTACAGATTTGCGTAGCTCGTAACCACTCTTTTACTTTATAAGGAATTACATCACGTGCGTCTGCTGACATAGTCAGTACATGAGGGGTGATATTACCACCCCTCTGTATATTAACTTTTACAGTGTAAACTTCAATCATTATTCAACCTCCAGAGGTGTGTTAATGGCTTTGATTATGTCTTCTTCATTATACTCATAGCCCATGTCATGAGTAAATGTTTTACCAAGTCTCAACAAATATTCAGTTGAGTAGTTAGGTTCATCAAAAGACTTAACCATTTTACACACATCTGTGAAGTTTCCTAAATAGTGTTCAGGTATGAACATTAACACAGGATTCGTTGACATATGAAAAGTACCAAGTGCGTCTACGCATACACCATTCACGTCCATCCAGACCCAATGGTTTTTAGGATATGCTAAGCACACTGAACCCCGTTGAAATGTATCCTGTAATATATGTGCATAATGCCAGGAATAGTTACGGTAGAATACTTTATACAAAGACTCTGCGACTTCATCTCCAGCATCTTTTGGATAATTCATATGATATGCAAATTCATTCACATCAGTATCTATCTTCAACTTATCAAGCTCGGTATAAGCATCAGATACATAGTTGGCATACCTCTTTGGATTTCCAAGGATGTAATATAACAACTTAAAAGGCAGAACCAAATTACGCTTCTGCCTTATATCCTCATCTACAACTTTCTCTAATTCTGCATACTCCATAACACATTTCTCCCTTCTTAATTAGACTTCCGGCAAATCTTCATGACAACAACTACAAACAGTCTCACCTTTATAGAAAGGTGTATCACAACATGGACAATTACCCAGAGGCTCCCCTAAATCAAATCCAGGTGTGCTTACATGGAATGTCATACTCTGACATCCATAACACATACCTGTCATGAATACTTCACGAACATATGCAGGTAACTTCATCCAAGCACCTTTGTTTTCATTACGCTCAGCAGCTGCCTGTATTATTGTGCTGTCATAATCATACTCAAATTCTTTCTTACAAAAAGGGCAAATTGCTTTCATTTTCATCACTTCCTTTCAAAGTATTTACAAATTGTTTAGTTACTTACTCCTTTCTGTTATTTTATTTTGTTACAACTTCTACCCCAAATATTTATTTCACTTTCATATGTATATGACTGACTTATAAAAATTTTGTAGTATTTTTAATTCTCAGAATGTCGTTTCAACATTTCAAACATTTTCTGAGTCAGTAATATTGTGCGATTAACTTCATCAAACAGATTATTATGCGGTACTTTAAACATGTGTTTTATGTAACCTATATTATATCCAATAGAATCATCTATCATAACTATATTACCATAGTCACATGCTGTTGTATAAAACCGTACAACATTACTGTTTATAGCATTACCTACACGTAGGTATCCTTTTACTGCAAAGACATATGAATCTGTAATGTCGTCATATTGCATATTTCCTTGAACGCTATTAGGCATTCTATCTAGGAATGCCAGTAGTGCATCTGATGACATAAATCTAACAAATAAATATGTATAATTTTTCTTAATATTCATAGCTTCCTCCTTGTAGTGGACCTGAGGGGAGTCGAACCCCTGTCCGAAAATACTAGTCATACAACCATCTACATCTTATTCATATTTCAGTAACATTTACCCTTGTTACTAGGCATACAACAAACCATTACCGATAGGGTTAGCGATATCACAGTTTCATCGGATTGACTGTATCTCACGCTTGTTGAGTTGCCGACATCACACGTAATTACTTTAGTCACTGTAGAGTTGAGTTAGTGTGCAACATCTCTAACAGAGCCGAACAAGTCGGAACTACTTAATCTTAAGATTAAGCAGCCATAGCTACAGGCTTAGCGTCTGTATTTAAGTTGGTTATAGGTGACCACCCGATGCAAGTTGTACTTTTATATCCCCGTCGAAACCAGTACAGGCCCTTATACTTGGGGCGAGGATTTGCATTTCTGTCACCTCGCATAGTCAGCCCTAGTTTCATTGTGCGTTCTCAACACTGGAACTTTACTTTTGACCTTAAAACGTCTACCTATTCCGTCACCCAAGTATTTCATATACATGCTCAAATCTTACTTGTGATAAACTGCATCACCTTCTTTCAATAGTTTCATAGACCATTAAATTCCAGTCAACCTGTTTGTCATTTAACTGTTCATCAGAACTTAATACTAATTCTATATCTGTAGTAGGCTTGTAGTAAAGAATTATGTGATTGTACTTTAATCCTATACTATGAATTTCCCATCCAGTGTTAGTTAGAAATAATTTTATACTACTTGTTTCTTTTGCGGCAGTCATTTCTAACTCAATCCCAGAGTTTGGCATCAGTTGTATTTCTTCAGGTTTATATGGATTAGCATGTTTATAATTGCCGTGAATATCATAGTAATGTATACATTTATTTCCAAAGTCCTGTGTGTACCATAAACCACTATTAGGTATCATATGTTCGCCTATATTAGATAATTCACTTTTCCAACGAACTGTAATAGGTTTATTCATGTAGTTCCTTTCTGAGTTGCTCAATATAGTTCTCTTCATTAAATCCTAAATTAGTAAGTTCTTTATTTAAGTTTTCTACAGTTTCTAATCCCCACCATTTAAAATCTGCAATACGTAAACCACCTAAACTTGTATTAGATACAAGGTGTGAATTATTACTCTCATCTCTATAACATACTGAAACCCAAGTGAAAATGTGTTGTATATCTCTGTAAAGTTTCTTAAAAGTTTCGTAGTCTAAATCCTTCACAGATAAAGTCAATATACGTGAATCTTTTTCGTACTCCAGTGCAAATCCAAAAGTCCCAGGTGCAGTTGCAAAATAATTCTTATCGTTAGAGAAAGTTGCTCCATACACGTCACATAGTTCTTTTAAAACTAGGAATTTCACTTTTCTATCATACTGGCAGGCATTGTAGTGATCTGCACTTGACCAGAATTCACCTGCCTGTTTTGGACGTTTATTCTTTATTTTTTCTTTTATCTGTTGTGCTAATTCACTTGGTGTTCCATTTAGTAATTCAATTTTCTTATTATAGACTTTATGTTGTATCTCTTCTTCTATAAGTTCTGTTTGTGAAGGTTCGTAATTACTATAAGCTTCTTCCTCTTTTACACGGTTATACTCAGCAACTGAACCATAAATACGTTCAATGTGTGCTAATTCATCATACATAGTGTACCTTCTTTCTAATGCAAAACTATTTTATGTGAATCATCAAATACCTCGGCTTTATACTTTTCAATATCAGTTATATCATTAGCACTTATAAGAACATTGTCATAATAAATCTGATATTCATTTGATTGTATTTTATTAGATAAATCAGTTATATATTCTTCATATGCACTGTCTGTATTGATATGCCAGCGTGCAATTAATATGATTATAGTTATGAAAATAGAAGCTGCTCCTAATGCAAAAATATCCCTATCCTGAATACCAGTTTTTATAAATGAGCAGGTAATACACACAAGAACTACTAGTAAGATGACTGTTATTATGGATATACTATGAGTGAACATAAATTATCTCCCAGTTTTAGTTTTTCTTCCTGCACAAGGTTTTGTGCGTTGATTATCTCCACACTGACTGAAATATATGCAGTTTCTACATGGATATTTTACATTTTGTGTTTGTTTCATTTATAGCTCCTTTCAACCATAGTGTTCATCACCACGAAACTCTGTATTAGCAGGCAGATTGTACCAACGTAATAAAGCGTCTTTTACTTTTTCATTATTTATTATTGCTTTTGATCCAATAACTATATAATGATGTGTGGGTATGTGAAAAAGAATACGACCTCTCGGTACATGTATATAATCAACGAAAGAATCTCGTATTCCCATATCACGTTTTGCTTTGTCCCAAATATTTATATGATCATAGTCTAACTGTAAGTAGTCACCATATGCTATTGCATGTTTTGATTGCATTGGTGCTTCTACCCCGTAGAATTTATCCTTGTAGTACCAGAAGACTGAAAGTACTGTAATCATTTAGCGTCCTCCACCTTAAGTAGATAATCTGTGAAGCACTTATCACACATATTTAGAGTGATCTGTTTTAGAAGTGTATCACATATTTTATTGTTGTCGACTATCTTAACTTCGTAGTCTTTACCACATACTGCACACTTGCATACTCTTATTTCATCATATTTTGTGCTCATAACATCCTCCCATTATAAGTTTCTACCCACATATTTGATTTTTAGTAATCAATTTCAGTCAAAAAGTTTTCTATATCAGTAGTATCATAATCTACATTTTGATCTTCAAACCATTTGCTGATAGAATCAACAGTTAAATCTACACCCAATTCTTCGTTCAAAACATAAGCTAGATTGTTCAATTTATCCGGATTTGTATCTTTCATTTTTGTTACTACAACACCGCCAATGTCTAAATAACGTGTCGTGATATTACTGAACTGTAACCAGTCTGGTTCTATAAAATCTAAACCTTCATAATTACTTTCATATTCTCTTGCATCATCATTTATATCTACTGAACAATCTTCAAATATTTCTTTAACTTCTCTACTTAACGTATTACAAGTATCAATATCAATAGTTTCTATAGAGTTTATACCATTCAATATTAATGCTGAACCACCAACTATAGTTAAATCAGCATATAAATTATGACCTTTTAGTAGATTATTAACTCTATTAAGTGCACCTACAATTTCACCTCTATATGTCATTATTTTAGCCTTCCTTTAGATACCCAATTATTTATTCGTTTAATGAAATGATTTTCAGTTTTATCTATAACTGTATTTATAAACGTTTTATCTTCATCATTTAATACAAAACCGTCTGTAGTGAGTTTCTCATAGTAAGATGTCATACGGCAAAGAGCTCTGAACATACTACGATATTCACGTAGAAGGTTCTCTTTATACAGTTCTTTCTTATCCATAGGCACACCTCCACTTATCTCTACAGTTACTCGAGTGCAAGCACTTCACTGACATAGTCAAATGTCTTTTGTGTTGTATCCTCGGTGTAGTGTAGACCGTCAACTGTTTCATAACCGTTATTCTTCAAGTAGTCATTTGTGTTGATAAATGATACACCTTCAAGATACTTGAACATGTAACTATTGAATTCATCAATGTCCTTATTTGATGGGTGATTGCATTTCTCCGATACTGGATTAACAGTTTCGAAATACACTAGACAACCTCTATCTTGTAGTGTCCTTGCTAAGTAATTATACATGTGCTTGTACCATTCTTTATTACTCACATCATTAACACCAAGGTTAAAAACAACTTTTGTACCTGGTTTTGTTTTTTGAATAATATCATATTGAGCTTTATTGTTCAGCCATTTATAACCTTGACCTACCTCACATACGTAGGCTATGTTATCAACATCAACTGTCTTCATTGTTCCGACAGTCCGAGAGTCCCCTACTAGAAGAACATTGTAGTCTTTAGGAAAAGAAACTCTATATTTAGTTGCTGCAAAGCAACTGGTCGTATTTACTATTACAAGTAACAGTAATGTTACTATACATTTTATTATATGCTTCATTACTTACCTTTCAAAATCACTGTGGACGAGGATTTGTATTTCTGTCACCTCGCATGAAAAGTATTCCAACGGTCATACTTCAGGCCCCTAATAAAAGAGGCAATGTGTCGTAACTTTCCTTATTAGAATAAGCGTCTACCTTTTCCGCCACCACAGCTAATACTATTCATTCAATATGTTAGTAAGAATATGAGTCCAGACTCTACATCATAATTATCGATCCAAGCCTGTTTAAACTCTTCTCTTATTTTAAGTACATCACTAGTCGATACATTTTCACTAGGTATTATGTGTCTATTAAGTAATTCTAACATATCTTGTAGAGTTGTTGCATAAAACTGTGGGTTAGATTTACGATAAAAATCTTTATGTCCAAATTTACCTTCTGCATATTTAATTTCATCTACAGGAATTATATCAACAGAAAATCCTGGTGTCATTTGTAATTTCCGTACAGCATTTGAAAATCTTTTCCGCATCTGATTGAAGTATTTCAGTTCTCTATGACTTCTACATTTTCTGCAACCACAATACTTACCTATACGGTTCCATAGGTAAATTTCTGTATGCTGCTTATTGTCAGAATACTGATTATTATAATACATTTTATCCAGTAAACTCTGAGTCTCATCATCCCCTTTATTAAATTGTACATCAATGTCATACTGATCTTCTTTTGATAGATAAAAGTATTTAGCAGGTACAACAGTTAAATTAGGAACTACTTTATAGAGATGCATTACTGCTAACATTTCATCACTTCCTTTCAATCATAATCTGTAGATAGTGAAACTCTTAGTCTGGAAAGTTTTTGAATTACCTGCAATCCAAGCCTTTACTTTTGCGAGTAGTGTAAATCCATACTCCATACGCACTTCAGCAAGTATGTCACCTGCCTTACCTGTAAAGCCAAAACCACCTCTGTCTTCCTGACATTCAAAACGAAACATAATTATATTGCTCCTTTCTTACCACCACTGTAAATGTCCTGTGAATGTTAATGCTATCATCCAATACCATGTCAATGTAATAGGTATTATAGCAATACCTAAGGCATATTCTTTTTCATTAAACATTCCTATTGCTACTGTTCCACAAACTGTTCCTGCGAGTCCAAATAATATTACACCAACTAACATTGATATGTTCATACAAACAACTCCTTTCACTCTGGTTTTGTTTCGCATTTACTTTCAAGATCAATACCGAACCATCCAGTCCATGATCCCATTTCTGTATTTGTCCAATTATCAGAATCAGTTACTTTGCTGATTAGTGCTGCTTCGTCTTCTGTCAGCTGTATCCAACCATGTGATTCATCCTCAGCTGACTGTGTTACTTCATACCAATACTTCTTCTGGGAGCGAAGTTCCTCAATAGCCTTACGAATCCCATGCACAAAGCCAACATGAAAATCAACAGCATTATCCATAACCCATGTTGCAGGAACAGTTTTGTCATTATAAGTCTGTAGTGTTGCATCTAGTTTGTTATTCATAGTTAGTCCTCCTTTTATTTCCTTTCTAGCAGATCTAGTGCTTTGAAGTAATCACTTTCAGTTTTTACATGCACATCATCTTTTGTCAAAGCATGTGGATACCAAGATATCTTAGCCGCAGTAAGTTTATCAAGATCTTCTTTACTACACTTTATAATAATATAATCCATAATGTTTCTCCTAGTTCAGTTCTCTTATATTGATTGCCATAAAAGCTTCATTCACAATCGGTGGTTTGAATGAGCTTATCTTTACCTGATAGTTTCTTCCAGACTCAGTATGCTGCTTAGTCAAAGTACCTATACCTTTGTCAATATAATTGATCTCTTTTTCACTAAGATTGATTTTAAGATTACTCATTTTAATCCTCCTTTATTTAAATTTAAAATATTAAAATAGACCATTACGTCTGCCTTCTATATTCTTATTTATTACTGCTTCTACTCTGTATGATAAATCGTCATCATCGAATTCACAATTCTCAAAGTCAGCATCAGCAGCAATATATGTAAAATGTTCAATATCATCATAATCATACGGGGTACCAAATAATTCCTTAACAGTATTAAGTAGCCTCTTAGGAATAATGATTTTATGTCCATGTACATCATATAATATATGTGACTTGAATATATTTACTAAAAAGTAACGCTCTATAATATTAACAGGTAAGGCATCGACTAAAGCAGTTTGATCATCGATAGTTGGTGCATTTAAAGATAAATCACGAGCTATTTGGGCTTTAATGTCATAACTTAATGCTGCACTAATACTACTCATAATACACCTCCTTTATATCTCCTTGTATTGTTCTATATAAGTAAGCACGTTCCATTATATCGGTACTACTTATTTTATGCTCTTTACAGACACCTTTTGAAATGTTTTTAGCATCTAATTGTGACTGTTCATCAAAGTTCATGTTATTATTTTTATAAAATAATAACAACTCTAATTTATGCTTAGTTTTGATTTCACCTAATTTTGTTAACCAGAGTTTTACTATACCTCTTGTGTCTGAATAGTCATATTGTTTCAGTTTTAATCGTGAAAGTAATATGCGTAATGATATTTTAAATAATTTATATTCTTTGTCTGTTAAAACTATATTATCAACTAATGTGTTACCCTTAGTGTTTAATAATAGCATGGCAAGTTGTTTATATTTATAGTTATAAAATAAACTAAGAAACTTATCATTTGTGAAATTGACAGTTAGTATAAAATTATCTGTAGTTTGAAATTGTTCTAATAGTTTATTTAACTCTTTTATATTTATATCTAATTTAGCAGTTGTCTCTACTTTTAAGTTTAAAATATTAAAAGAGCTCATTACGTCTACCTTCTATTTCTACATTTAAAGAATATTCAGCACGTCTTGATAATTCTGTATCTGTTAATGTACATTCAGTCAAGTCTGTATCGCCATATCCTATATAAGTAGCTTGTTCTACATTTTCTTGTCCCAAATCATATCCAACATATTTTTTAAACATATCAATAGTTGCATTTGATATTAATATATTATGCCCTTGTACTACAAATAAAGAGTGTGTTTTAGATATATTTACACTAATATAATTTTGTAATACAGTTAATGGTAGAGAATCTACCAATGCTGTTTGTTCATCTATTGTTGGTGCTTCTAATGCTAAGTCTCTAGCTATCTGCGCTTTCATATCATAGCTTAATGCTATACCAATACTGCTCATTTTAATTCTCCTCTATGTCATGTTCTTCGATCTGTATTGTCGAATAATCGTGTATGCCTTTCCAACTTTCAAAGTCTATTAACCACTCTGAATGATGTGATAATGCTTTCTTTAAGTCTTCTGCATTATCGTCATCAACAGTGAATTTCATTGTAGCAGTTATTTCTTTCATAATAGTTTGTCTCCTTTACTTATGTGTACAATCTCCTTTATCAATTATCAAGATCATTCACTTTACGGCAAGTCTATCCGATTGCCTATTAATTTATACTTATTAAGGCATCAGCAGTTTCTTCAAGTAGAGCAATATGACTTCCTTTATTCCTCAAATACTTTGTCACTTCTTGTTGACATTCCACAAATTCCTCTATTGCAATAACAAGGTTCATAAACCCTTTGAATTTTTCACCCTTAGGAGATAGCGACCTTAATAGTACATCATCAACATATTCAAAGTCAAGTGTATCACTTACTTCATCAAGTTTGCTTAAGAATTCATCTCTATTCATACTCTACAAACCTTTCTGTATCCATCATTTTCAGCATAGATTTCATCCTGATTTTCACAGTCATCCTTAGAGCAAAATGTTTCAAGAGTCTGTCCACCAAAACCATCATCAATAAGTTTATTTTCTACATACGGACAAGTAGCACGAGTGTCAGCATAACTTTCTATTTTATCACTAAAGTTAATGCTCAATTCTTTCACTTCCTTTCAACATCAGTATTTTCACCATTTAGTACTTGAAGTTCCTTTTTCGCTTCTTCTACTATTTCCTCTACCTCGTTCATTATCCAGTTTCCTATCTGAAGTCTCATAACTTCTGGTGTTATGCCATTTTTGTTTGATAGAAGTATCTCAAATGTCTTTGTTCTATCTTTAATCAGTACCTCAAGCTTATCTTCTTCTGCATCATAAGTAACATAAGTTTTTATTGTAGCCTCTTTCATTGCTTTTCTCCAATTTCCTTTCAATCATGAAATAGATACTGTTTACCTTTCAGAATATGTGACATATCTGCACGTATTGAGAATGAACCGTTAGGTACTTGACAATCAATATAAGTTATACCAAGTGATTCACCTATTTCTTTGTATTCATTATGAGAAGCCTTAATTATGAACTCTGTATCACCTAACTCATAAGGCTTAATATTGTGAAGTTTCTCATATTCTCTTTTCATTCGTATGTAGTCGTTTTGGCGTCGTTCTTTAGTTGGTTTCTTCATATCATTTTACACCTACTAGTATTTTATATGTATCTATAATATTAAGTATGTCACGTTCAGTTGCTGGCTTAACATTCTTTTCTAAAGACGAATGGAAGAAGTCATAAATATGATTGCCAAGAAATTGTTCTGGTATCAAATATTTTACTTCATTGTCCCAGAAGTTATATCGTCCTTCTATATCATATGCCTTATAGTGTTCGTATAATCTCGGACTAAATTTGTTGAATTGTACATCTGTATCTACCCACACAAAATGACCAAAGGGTGAAGTCCAACATACAAGACCTCTCTCGAAAGCCGTTTGTAACATATGAGCAAAATAGTAGCAGTAACCACCACGAAACTTTGAGCGTAGGAACTCCTGCTGTTCTGGAGTTCCAGTCATGAACTTTTCAATGAATTCGTCAACATCAGTTTCTACTTTTGATAAATACATACATCACCTCATTAAGCATCCATCCACTCAGGATTGCCCTCGTAAGTGAGTTCATACCCACCGAAAGTCTTAAGTAATTTATTCTTAACGACTTCATAATCTTCACCAAAATAAATACCAAAAACATCTGCATCTGGATATTCTTCAGCATAGTTTTTATTTACCAGATCAAAATACTCAACACCTGTTAAATTACTTACAATTAAGCAAGGTACTTTTCTTTCTTTGAAGTCATTCTTACAATATGGAGAATTACCTTTATAATGCCAGTCATCTGCAGGTTCAGCAATATGATAACGTAACGGTAATGCTATTTCTGTAAAACATCTGAAATAGTGTTTATACACTCTTCCAGCATTATGTTCATAAGGAGCTTTATTCCAATCATCACCATGATAGTAAGTATCAGTGTCGTCACCAAGAATAAACCGTAATACATTACCATGTTTCTCAAAATCAATAATCTTCATAAAGTTATCACCTTCTTTCAATGTTTTAGTGTTCTCCTCTATTGTTTGTATATCGATAATCTGGACAGTTTCTTTTACCTGTAGAGGAACTGCACTCATCATTCGTGCATTTACTGAGTACGCAACATATGTTGCACTTTACTGTACAGGTTGCACATTGACAACCTTTCTCATGACACTTTGGATTCGATGCACTCATTAACTCACTTCCTTTCAATGTTTTGTATTTGTTTTAGTGAACGTTTTGGAACATAACAACCAAAGCATTCATTGATTGGATCACTCAGACTTAACTGCTCTTCCCAGTTCACGTCATAGACAATCGTATCATCCGGGAGTTCTGCAGTCCAACATGGAACTTTATGCTTCAGATGATTAAGTGATTGTCTGTTTTTGTGTCCTGCAATGAATACCCACAATCCTTCTGTAAAGTCCTCAAAATTTTCTTTATAGAATGGAAGAAGCTTTTTATGGCGTTCCAGTAGCAAGTGCCTGTAAAGTACTGGATACTCTTTATAAAACTCCTTCCATTCATACATATGAGGATATACAAAATTTTGGAGATGATGTATTTGCTTCTGAGTCTTGAACCCAGAAATTGAGTAACGTTCAACTTTTATCATACAACACCTCCTTATGCAGGCATCACACCTACTCAAAAGTATTTATTTAAAAGATCCTGAATATTAAATGTTGAATATGTTAATCCTTCATTAAGCAACCTAATGTATTCTAGTTCCAGACTTGCTGCTATTTTAGCATTACATGACTTATTTGAAATAAATATATCTGAAATACTATATGTATTAGATAATTCTTGTAGCTTTGCTTTATATTTTCTTGTTAAGTTTGTATCAGGTCTATTTTTTATTTCTAATCCTAACCATCCGTTAATTCTGTATAACACATCAATCTCTTCTTGAGCTCCAGTTCTAAACTTTGCAATATCAGAGTATACATAGTATGCTTTCATAAGAATATAATATTCAACCCATAAATCTAATAAAATTTCACTGTCCTGTATACTCGGGCTTAAACAATAGCTAACGTACCATGGATACTCAAATAAAAATGCATCAATACTTGTATTATGTGTATCCTTTAATACTCTTATTTTCTTAGCAAGATTACAACTACATAAAATGTCAAGTACAGTTTCTATTGTATTATTCTTCAAACCAAGACGCTCTGTTACACTAAAAATGTCTTTACTTCTAAGACACTCTTTTACTACAGGACCTATATTTGGCATATCTATAAACTGATTATCAGTACTCCTACGGTATAATAATTGACACACTGATATGTAAATTAAACACTTATCTAACTCTTTAGTTGATAACGAAATCTCTCCCTCCAGAGTCGAATGATTTCTATATGATGCTATGGTATCGTGTACAACACCACGCATATAATCTATCAATTCCATATTTGACATGAACTGACTTTTCAAATATGTTATGAATGATTCATTAGATACATACTGCATAACATCATTTAATGTGGCATCTTTTTGCCAACTCAAAGTCTCTATATACATAAATGGCGGTAATGTGTAAATTTCACCCCTTCCAATATCCTCACACATGTCTTCAATTACGAAACTTGTACTTCCTGTTATGATAATGCATAGCTTAGATGCTGCAGCTTTAGTAGCACTTACAAATTCACAATGATTGTCAGTAAGCTTACAAACTTCATCTATAAATACATACTTTTTACCCGCTTGTATAATAGTATTATAATATTCATTGAAGTTCATAGGATATCGTACCGAACAGTCTAAGAATTCTGATGAAGACATATTATCATTATACAGCTGCTTTAAGAGAATTGTTTTACCCACTCTTCTCGAACCAGTTATTGCAAAGCATCCTGTTTTATTTAAAACACTTGTAGTTATAATATTGTATAAAAAACGTTTAGTTTTAAACTCCACAACAGTGTCAATATTATAAATACTATTGGTTTTAACATCATACCTAAAAGGTAAACCTTCTTGTAACTGTAGAGCTGTCCATGCTTTAACTAACTCACTCTCTTGCGTCAATCCTTCAGCCTCTAATACACTTTGATGAAGAAGTCCTTTTAATTTAACAATACTCTTTTCAGCATCTGTAATACCATTCTTTGAAAAGTATGTAGCTAAATCTGATTTGATTCTTTCAGATGCTTTCATACAACATCTCCTTTCTTTACCAAGTTGTCACGTTTACTAACATATCTTTCCAAGTAGTCTAAGTGTTAGTAATGCACGTTGCGTTTTATTTGTTTTATCTACACCATAAATTTCGCAAGTAGTGTCAGTGACTAGACTAGCATCAATTTCTATCTGAGAATCATAATCTATATTATTTGCATTATAATATTCTATCAGTGAACGTTCATTTATATTTACAGAATTATCCATATAATTTCACCATCCTTCTATACCTTGTACAATTAGTGAAATATCCTCTCATTTTAAAACTATCTTGTGTGAATCTTCAAATATCTCAACATCATAATTATTGATGTTTTCTATATCATTGGCACTTACTAAGATACCATTATAATAAATCTGATAATCTCCAGATTCTATTTTTGTCTGTACTTCTTTATCATGGTTTACTGCTGATGTATAAACATCGTATAAAATATAAACATTTACTATTGCAAGAATTGCACAGAGAATGCTTAAAAATAATGTAGGTAAAAATCCCTTTTCTCGCCAGTCTGTATATGCTATAATTGCACTTTTAACAAAAATATAAATAAGACCGCCAATGAATAAGTATATGAGTAACATAATGTATCTCCTTTTATATCAAACCACTTTACTGCTTAGGACTGGAATATATCATTATTGAACCATCTTCATTGTATAATGGACACAGACTGCCTTTATTATAAAGGCTATCTGACATGTAGTACATAACTTTTGTTGTCCTGTCGTAAACAATTCTGTATTCATTACCCACGATAGTACCTGATGCTCCGTTTACTTCTATAAACCTTTCATCTCCCTTATTTGAAGATTTACTGGTATTGCATCCTGTTAAAAGAAAAACCAAACCAGTTACTAAAACAACCAAACATAATAAAGATACTGTTGTAGCTTTCATGTCTCATTCCTCACTTCCTGCTCTAGCCACTTTACATTCATCGAATGTTGATATTAGTTCGTATAGTTAGGAGAATTATTCAATACTGGATCCTTTGGATTCAATATATTCCAAGCTAAGATTGCACGTTGTATCTTATCTGTAGGAGATACACCATGTGCTTCACATACAGCATTTGTAACCATTGATGAATATCTGTTTATATCTAAGTCTGATAGCAACACAATGTACCTCCTTTCATATCAAACCACTTTACTACTTAGGACTGGAATAGACTCTGAATTGTTGCAGTTTACGTATGTCATCTCAATGAGTCTGAGTTCAAGATGCTGACTGCCTTTAGGTCCACACCAGTACTTGTGCCAATGGCGTTTACGAACATGAGGACGCTTCTTTGCATGCATAGTTGTTGAGTCAGTATCAGCTTTACTTGCAGGCTTACCATTCTTGTCATAGACATTGAAACGGAATCCAACATCCCAGCTTCTGACCTTATCTGTTGTTCTTACTGCTTTGTGCTGCTTTGTTGAATACTGAAACACAGTAGACTCTACTTCTTTACCCTCTTCTACATCAGGCTTAGCTGACTGTAGATATACTAGAGATTGTAGTATCAAGAATAACCATGTCTTAGTATCATCTGAGCAATCTTTCACCATAGATTCATTTACGATTTCCCACAGTGACTTTGAACCTTTAAATGGAATATCGATATATAACATAGAGTTAAACCATGTGTAACCAGTTCTAACAGCACAAATGTTTATTGTTATTCCTGTAGGCTCCTTGACAGCTTCATTGTGACAGATGCTTACAAATACACCAGCAGGGTCATTGATTCCTTCGAACTCTATGTAACAAGGATCAAATGGAAGATTTGTGAAATATTCAGAATCCACTTTATCAATATCAGAATCTACTAACACTTCTGACAAGTCCGTAGAAATACGATACATTCTCTTCCACTTTAACCAGTCCTGTACCATAAAGTAGGCGCAGATGTTATCTGTTCCTATACGCAGAGGATCTGGAGATCGTGTCAAGAACAACTTAGGATTTTCTTTAGACCAAGCGTATGTACGCATAGCAAGATCATAGTCTTCTGCATACTTTTTATAGTCGTCCTTGAATAAGTTATCATCATCAAACTCTGATGCACGATAGAACTCATATAAGACTCTATCCTGATACTTAGCATACACCTCCTTCAAAAATGGTACATCCATCTTTAGTACCATATCTAGTATATTTTTGTGTTCAGACAGTTTTACTGGTTTGTAGTTAATCATAGGGAGTATCCTTTCTTAACTAATATATAGTTTGTAGTATAGAGTAGGCTAGGAAGCCTACTCTACCTGGCTTACTTTATTTCTTTTCTTCCACAGGACTCTCAACCTTTGTCTCTTCAATTTTGACCAGATTGTCAAGACCATTCACATTCACGTTCTTGTTGACCTTAGCATCATATGTTCCTGCCTTGATGATCTCCCGCATGTCAACACCTGTAGCTTCAGTCATAGTATCCATCACCTGCTGCATCACAAGTGGAAGGTTCCCAGACATAGAAGACACACCATTGTCAGCTCCACTTCCTCCATAGATATTTACCTTATCAATCGTGGACAGCGGCTTAGCGATCTCAGCAGCCATCTGTGGCATAATATTGATAAACATCTCAACCATAGCGGCTCCATTGTACTTCTTGTAAGCTTCTGCTTTCTTATCCATTGCTTCAGCTTCCGCCAGACCCTTTGCTGCTATTGCATCTGCTTCAGCCTTACCCTTAGCACTGATGGCTGCAGCTTCAGCTTCACCCTGTGCCTTGATTGCTTCAGCTTCTTTCATCTGCTTGTAGAGGATTGCCTCTGCTTCTTTCTGTGTCTGTATGAGTTTTGCTTCTGCTTCTTTTTCAGCTGCATACTTCTTAGCATCTGCTTCTCTTTCAACAGTAGCAGCTAACTCCTGCTGACGCACAAGAACCTGTCTCTCTTTCAGCTCTGCTTCTCTTTCCGCCTGTGCGATCTCTGCATTAACGGTCTCTGTCTTTATAGACTTCTGCTGTATCTGATTCTGAATCTCAAAAGCTGCTTCTGCTTCTGCACGCTTTGTTTCAGACATTTTCTTTAGTTCAGCTTTCTTGATTTCAAGGTCTGTGTTCTTCTGAGCTATTTCAGCTTCAGCACTGACACGTGCATCATTAGCTTCTTTACTTGCTTCAGCCTGTGCTACTTCAACTTCCTTGTCGGCGTTTGCTTTTGCTATGGCTGCATCCTTCTTAATCCTAGAGGTATTGTCTGCACCGAGATCTTTGATTAGACCATTCTCATCGGTAACGTTCTGAATGTTACATGAGATTATCTCGATACCAAGCTTAGCCATGTCCTTGCTAGCTTTCTCCATAACCTGGTCTGAGAAACTATCTCTGTCTGTGTTTATAGAACGTAGGTCGAGTGTTCCGATGATTTCTCTCATGTTACCCTGTAGGGAGTCCATAAGTTCGTTTGCAATACGATCAGGTGACATATTAAGGAAGTTCTTCGATGCGAGGAGTATTCCTTTTTCCTTTACTACGTTTCCATTCACGTTTAGTTCAACTTCTGTATCCGTGATAATTCTGATCTTAGCGACAGCATCCACATTTACATTGATAAAATCATTTGTAGGTACCGGCTGTTCAGTTTTAATGTCAACTGTCATCTGTCCAAGATATAGACGATCGACTCTCTCAAAGAACGGAATTTTTATTCCTGCTCGTCCTATAAGAATACGTGGATTCTTATGCATACCTGAAATGATAAAAGCCATGTCAGGTGGAGCCTTGACATATCCAGAAGCTAAAATAGTAAGTAGGATTATAACTCCAAGAATGATAAGGATTACAGGTAACATTGCGTACTGTATTAACATAAGTTTATACCTCCTTTAAGGTAATATTGTGAATACCATTCACTGCACTCATAAATCTACTTGATTACGATTTATTCACTGCAGTTATTAGATGATATCTCATTGTGACAAATAGCTGTAATCATATAAGACTACGTATCTCTTTGAAATTATAGATTTATCACCTCCTTCCAATGAGTATATGTTGAACTCTATTTGATCAACTACTTAGTATCCTAGTGTGTAAGCTACATTAACATCAAGTACACCCTGTTCAACGAGTGCAAAGAATGCTCTTTCACCGATAGTATCATAATAACCATCACTCTCTGTAAGTCCTACATTTGTAGTTAAAGAGTTTGCATCGTTATAGAGTCTGACTGTATCATTCTTCACAGCTTTCTTAGCTGCTTCTAGAGCTAGGTCCTGATGATAGATTCTTCTTGCATATGGACGTAGTGCTACAGTTACATAGTGATTGAATTCTGTAGTGCAATATTCATCAGTTCCTGAGAATTTTATACCACTTGGTGTCAATTCAATACATACTACTCCTTTGCATGTACCATAGTCATATAACTCATCAAATGGAACTACATTCACACATCCGTTAGATGTTACATATACAAGCATCAGCTTTGCTTCATCAAATATTCTAACTGCTATTGTGCGGCCAAGTAGTGTTGCCATCTGATACTCATCGAGAATTTTAAACAGTGACATTAGTATTACCTCCTTATCATTGTGTATTTCGTTTAGAATTGTCTCTCTTCCTTTTATTCTTGAACTCTAATATTAATATTACTATGCAAATTATACCACCAACAATAAAAGGACCGAATCCAATTATAATCCAACCAAGCATAACCCATAACCAGCCTCTTGGATCTTCCATATTGTTTTTCTCCTTATTACTGTAAATTACTTTTTATTCCTGAATGAATAAACAGTGTCAAATCCATGACTAGTGACCTTCATATCATTTGTCATACCTATCGGGTCTCTCCTTTCATTTTTGGTAATCTCTTGAGAAAGGTGTTCTTCAATAGCAAGGAACATATCCTGAGGATCGATTGAAGTTGACAGTCCGGATTCTCTCAGTATTAGAATAGCATTCTTATTTTTCTGACCATAATAGTTAAGATTCTTATTCAAGTCAGCTATTACTTTGTAGTCATTATTGTTGATGGCTTCAACTATATCATTGACGTTATTCACTATATTGTCACGAACTATAGTATGTGTCTTTCTATCATAGAGCTTGTATAAATAGTGAAGCTCGATAACTGAGACATTCAGAGTCGTGCTTGGCTTATTGTAGTTCTTCCACTTAATCAGTAATTCTGGAGACCAATCATCAATATGCCAGTAACGCCACTGACCACCTATTGTAAGCATGAGAGTGACTAACATAAGCCAAAAGGTGTTTCCAGCTTGTATCAGTATGAAACTGTATTCAGTGTTGTTCTTGAAGCGCTCAAAGTTATACAATGCGTTTTTGACAGTGTCTCTTTTAAGTATATAGGAACCACGTCTGTCAAATACGATTGTATCTGAATTGTCAGATAGGTAATCATAGAAGTCATAGTTCTTATCTATAATACGCATTAGACATTCCTTTCTATTTATAGTCAGTTTGTTCCTATCATATCATGCTTCAGCTGGTAGTAGTGACTGTTGGATTTCATATCCAAAGTTTGGAAATTTCTGAAAGTCTGTTATTTCTGGATTATCAAGCATTTCTATTAAAAAATGGAATGCAATAGAGCATGGGAATAGTGATTCACATATCTTATCCTTTTCACCTTCAGTTTTAGCTTCATTATATTTTTCATAAGCGTTTTTGCTTTTTTCGATGAATTTGTTTATCTTTTCTTCAGCTGCATCTTTTGTTTCAAAATACTCGGTATTTTTAATATTAAAGTTACCATCTTTGTCTATAGGTTGATAGCCAGAGAATGAGTTCTTTCCACCACATTTGATCTGATATCCGAACTTGGCATTCTTCCAGCCTTCCATAGACTTCTTCCAGAACTCTTCGCCTTTATCACGATCAAGAAGTACTATTGGAAATATCCCAGACTGAAATATACTTAATGGTACTGGGTTTCCCTTGATGCAATCAGCATAGTGTTCCTTTACTGCATTTACTGCATCTTTTATACGACCATAGAAACCATCATAGCGTTCTTCCTCTGAATAGGGATTGTCTATTGTGAAATATTCTGTACCATCATCCATTATCTGTATCTTGTGACGTTTACCATCTTCAGTGATTGCAGTTTTTGCAATCTCCTGATATTCTGTGCCATAATACCATACACACTCTGTAAGTCTGAATTTTGTCTTTAACATATCATCACGTCCTTTCAATTATGATCATTCAAATACTAATATAGTAATTGTGTCAGTCTTCTTTTACATCAAATACATCTTCAAAAGCATCATCTATATTGACACGTCCAAGTTCAACAAGACGGAAGAAAGCTCTCTCACCTAGAGTTCCATAATAACCATCACGCATATCAAGATTGGGCTTTTTAGTAAGTGCTTCTGCAAGCTCAGTGAGTGTTCTTGCCGAGAAATTCTCTACTGTGGCTTTTACCACATTACATGCTTTGTCCTGTGAATAGCTCTTGGTACGGAAAATGCACAGTTCTCTCTCAAGAAATTCAGCTATCTCTTTCATGTCACTACTGTACATATCACTGAATACACATATTTTATCTGGCTGAATGTTAATGAAGATAATATTATCATATGGCTGACTTATTGTGTCAAGCTTATCAACCTCATTTACTCTATACGGCATAGTGTGCCCGGTAGTCACACCTACTACAACATTAGAAGGTGTTACATAGAAAACATCAATATGTGACTGTACTTTTGCTGCAAGTTTGCTCATATCAAAACAACGTATATCAAACATATTTATCACTTCCTTTCAATTTTATTAAGTTTAGCTCTGTCACAATCATCTTTTCGTTTTCTGTAATATTCTGTTAACTCGTTAATATTTTCTTCTATCCAGTCTGCCTCTCGTCTTAATACACGTATAATTCGTGTTGGTTCTTCAGCATGTATCATATCAGCCAAGGCACGGTTTATACTTGTAACTACATTACATTTACCACAACAATATTTGGGATTATCATCTGTGTATTTGTCATAATCAGGATGCAATCCATTGTCCCAAGGATTGTTAGAATGTTCTTCATCTATCTCAGCTCCACAATAAATGCATCTTACTGTTGTTTCTGACATTTAATGAACTCCTTTCATTATATTATTTGTATAATATTAGGATTCCAAATACATATTGAGTCACAATCCCAAGTGTAAAACTGATCTCTTAATTCACCAAAATGCTCTGACATATGTACTTCCATGCCATCAAATTTACGATAAATCTTTTTAAAGTTAAGTGCTTTATCACCTTCAATGTTACCTTCCGTTAAATATTTACGGATATCATTAAGACAGTGTATATGCAATATTCTTGCTTTCTTACTTAATCTGAACTTGAAGTAGCTAGCAAAATCTGTTTTATCTAGGTCAGCATCTTCACAAAAAGATTTCCAACCATAAGAAGCATCTATTGGAGAAGCCCATAAACCTCCTGGTTTTCTATACATAGAAAGATAGTCTTTACCACGTACATTCAATTTATTAATCTCAGTATTAAGTTTTGCAACCATGATATCTGGCTCATATACATCAGATCCATAGTGAATATAATGTTGCATAATATCTCCTTAACTGTTTAAGAATTACTACATCATAACTTTGCCCATTGATTATATAATGAATTTTTAGTATAGGCTACATGATACTCTAACTCTTTTGATCCAGGACCAAGCATCGATACTGTGTCCACAAGTGACTCCATATCCGTACTTAATACTTTTTCACAAGTTACTACTAAGTCTTTTAAAATTTCTTTTAGGTCGAAATAACTTAGTCTACTAAGCGGAAATGCATATGGAGTAAGTATTATACATGTATCATTTAATACAACACCATATCCATAGTGATTACCACCAGCATGTGCTTGTAGATGATAGATGCTGTTATCATCAAGAATATATTTTTCAATATTCTGACGTTCAAGAACTTTACTGGATTCCACACATATTCTATTATCTAATGCAGAGTATGACACGAGCTTAACATGTATTTGTGACATTTAATCAGCTCCTTTCAATTAGATTTCCATTTCGATATCAAGGTTGTCTGAATTGATAACACGAAACATTGCTGAAGGATTTTTCTTCTTGTAGATTTCTGCTCTATGACAAGCCTCGAACAAATCCAATTTTGTATCCTTAGGCATATCTATATACATGTTATCCTTTATCATCTGAATATGGAACATTTAGATATCTCCTTTCATTCAAATTATCCAACCTATTTCAAGAACTCTGTTACCTTCTTCATCAACAATATCATAACCACGTTCACCTATGTCTATTATCTTTACTCTAGTATCAATTTCCATAGTACCTGCACAGTTTGAAAATTCTCTAGTTGTTATTACCCAATCACCAATCTTTGGTGTTTTGTTCTTTATGAATGCCATTCATTTATCTCCTTTCAATTAGATTCATTGAGTATTGTATCTATTTCTTTACTCAAGTGTTCAACAGCTAGATGATAACCTTTATCTGCCATATTTAATGGTTCTCCACCATTATCCTTATCCCGTTCTTCCATTCTTTCTCTCAATTTGTTTAAGACACTTGTTATGATATTATTAGATGTTTCTGTAAAATGTAAAGGTAACCATTCAGCTGGTTCTGCATTTGCGTCCCTTGCTACTAAATATTTTCCATCTGCATCCTCAAAGAACTTAAAATTTGAAAATTTGTCTGTATCAATGATTGCTGTATATTTCATTCTGTTTCACTATCCTTTCTGCACAACTTTAAAGGCTGCTCGTTTTCTTCTGCAAAGTCTTTCATATACTTATCAATTATATTTAAACAAACATCAACACACTCATTCCATTTCACACACCAATCATCAGGACTGTCATGTTTAAATACAACTCTATACTGTTCTTTTATTTCCTGATACAACTCATGTAATACTTTACTAGTTTTCTGTTCTTCAAGAGTTTTAACTGCAAGTTCAAAGAATTTATATGTTTTTGAGTTTTTGGAATCGTCATTTATCTCCATCCACATTTTTCCAAAGTTATAAGCTTCTTCATTTGTCATACTCAACTACTTTCGTTTTTATTAAGTTAAGACAATCGTTTCCATAATCGTGATTCATCAGCTGGTGCTTCTTGAAATCCATTTTTCTCGAATAACTGATTTGCTTTTGAGTCACAACATATATAATCTGCACGGAAATATTCTCTTGCATCTCTTTCAATAGCCTTTAGTAGAGCAGATGCATATCCTCGATGTCTGAAATTATCTTTTGTATATGCTCCGCTGAGATGAACCATTCGAGTACCATCTTTGTGCGGAAATACAATACAATATGTTGCAGTCATTATTGCTACAAGTTCACTTTTACCATCTTCATTACAAAATGCACCATATACCTGTGTACAAGGATAAACAGGTTGTGTTCCTACACAGATATTGTAAGCAACTTCTTTTGTTAATGGATATTTTTCCTTCACAAAATCAAGAAGTTCATCAACATTGTTTTCATCTAATCTCAAATTTATCATTTTTCATCTCCTTTCATGCAGACTTACGTCTCTTACGACGACAGGTTTCACAACGCTTAGGTATTGACATACCTCTTCCTTTGTACCACTCTTCTTCATCTACATTTGTGAAGAAGTAGATTCCACAGTCTTTGCACTTATGTAAAGTAAGCATACTAGACCGTAGATCATCATTGTAACCTTCTACTGCTTTAAATGTTGTCTCAAGATTTGTATTACATGCATATTTACATTCGTCAATGTTGCTAGGCATTGACCAGTCTGCATTGATACTGGGTATTGACGACTCTGCATATGCAACTTTCTGTTCTTCTTCATTAAAGTACAGATACCAAACTTTCATGACTCATACTCCTTTCATCTGTCTATTGGACTCCATTTGTCTTACATTTTATGCTACTCAAGAAAATTCATACTATTACTTATATTAATCAGTGTGCTTCTAATGGGCGAACATCGATACCCCACTGGAATGAACTACATTTATTACTATTTGCATTAATAGCATGATCATGAATGCAAACTATCTCACATGACTGTTTAATCTTGAAATGTACTCACGAGCTAAAGCTCGTGAGATTCCTACCCCGTAGAGTAAGTAGAGCACGTTGAGTGTTAGCTTACTCTTAAGAATAGGCGTTTACGTGGGCACTCTCAATGCCAGCACGTGTTGTACGAAACAAACGGATAGTTGACGTTATCAGCGATTTGCTTTTATTTATGAGTTACTATATTAAGCTGAAACTGTTGTTACTTCTTCTCCAATACGTTTTGAAAGATTTTCTAGGAAATAGAGATTATTTACTGGCTGTCGCTCTTCGAATGGATCATAGGTTACTTGATTCTCTAATAATTCACCTTCAACCTCGTCATAGGCCCATGCAAGGCTGTAGATATTCCTAGCAGCATTCCTATCTCGATGATGGATTACCCCACAGTTAGGGCATACCCAGGAACTCTGTCCTAGTTTCAAATCATGATTAGTGTACCAACAATCATGACAAGTTTTTGAGGTATGCTCTGGTGAAACGTAGTTTAGTTCTCTTCCTGTCTTAAGACAAGACCAGCGAATACACTGTCGTAACTGGTATAGGTTAGCATCATTGTAGAGCTTCTGGAACCAACGTGGTTGACCACGTTTCATTTGAGTAATACTCAAATCTTCGATTGCGATTGATTGGTAATTCTTGGTTAGATAGGCTGCTGTTTGTCTATTGAAATTCAATCGTATATTTGCAATCTTTTCATGAATGTGAGCAACCTTTTGTTTTTGCTTAAACCAATTCTTAGAAAACTTTACTTTGCGAGAGAGTGAACGTTGCTCTTTACGTAGTTTGGAGAAATAATCTTTATATGGTGTTGGTGCTTGTATTATCTCTTCTTTTTGTTCGAACTTGAACTCAGTAACATCACCCTGAAAAGTACTAGTAACTACTCTTGTTTTAGGTGAAAGATTTATGTCAACACCTACTTGTTTTTCACATAACATATCATCAAGTGCTTGCTTTTTAAATAAATAGACTCTTCCTATACGTAATACAATAGTGGCGTAATACTTTCCAGATGCTTCACGTATAAATGTGATAGAACTGATATCTTCCTTACTTATGTTACATGGTGCAAAGCACTTTATAAAATCATCAGCATTATCATTACCAGCACCGCAAGATGGTATATGTAACCAACCTAAATTATGAGATAATTTAGAGCTGTGTTTCTTCTCAATTCTATTAATTTTGAAATCAAAACCATTATCATGATTCATTTCATCTTTGCGTCTTACTAAATGTAAGTCACGGCTATTTTGTGGCATCCTAAATGTTACTCTACCACGGTTTGATTTAAATCTTGGTTTCCCTTTACCATCACGATAAAATGTACAAAAGTTCTTTTTAACGTCATTGCATACTTGATCATAAATATTTTCAATAGTACGTCCACGATAATACTGTGTAATCTTTAAATTATTTCGATCTGTACGTATTCTATCTTCTGTAACATTTCTAAGAGCATAATGGAATTTAGATTGTAATGTTGCCAATCCATATTTACTATTTATAGTATCCCAGTTTATTCTAATAACATCTTTTTCTTCACCAGTTTCTTCATCAATTTCCACGTCATCTTCATAAATATTTGCAAGGAGATAATTATGATAGTCAATTGCATTTTGAAAATTACAGTCAAGCCATATCTGTTGAGTTTTATTTGGATAAAGTCGTATACGCACAACTTGTTTTACAAGACAAGTTTTTCTCATAATTGCCTCCTTTCTTGAAGATTTATTTTATCATTTGATGCCTCCCGCTCCAGCGGAGCTAAAGCTCCGCTGCTATCCACGGGACCCGGCGTTTAATTTTTGTATAGAGCTTCCTGTTCATCTTGTGAAGGAAAATCTATAGGTGTCCATAAAGTGAATTTTGTGTCACAATAGGGGTAACCATGTAATGATTCATACCACCTCAACATTTTCACTTCTTCATCATAATGCAATCTTCCTACAAAAGGTTTAGGCTTATCACACTCAAGCACAAGAACAGGTACGCTATCCTCTGGTGGTATATCACAACCATTAGCAATATTCTGTGCTATAGTGAGATTAGGATTATACAATTCTTCATGTATCCTATGCCATACCATTTTATCAACTCCTTTCAATCTTTTACAGAATAGAAATATACTCTATTATGATTAGCTGCATCATATCTCTGTACATCTATTTCTATTCCATAACCTATATTTGTATATTTTCTATTTACTGATGTGTATCCATGTTTACGCGCTATTATACAAGCTGCTTCTTTTGCACTATTTGCTGCTATTATTTCTTCAACGCCAAATGCACGTACTTCATATTTCTTTTCCATTACATCACTTCCTTTCATGCAGACTTGCGTCTCTTTGCTCTGCATTTATTGCAGCGCTTAGGGACTGATAGGTTGTTTGCTTTGAACCACAGTTCTTCATTGGTGCTTGTGAAGAAATAGATACCACAGTCCTTGCACTTATGAATCTGTAATTCAAAAGACTGTAAATCTCTATTGTAACATTCAGCAGCCTTAATTGCGTGATCTACTGCTGTGTTACATTGATGCTTGAATTCATCAACATTACTTGGTGTTTCCCAATCGCTACGAAAGTCTTTCACAGAATGCTCAGCATAATCTATTTGCTTAGTCTTTTCATTGTAGTATAAATACCAAATTTTCATTTTAGTCAGTCTCCTTTAAGTATTTTTCACAGAGTCCTCAATAGTTATTAAACCAGAACGTATCATAGAGAAGAGATCAGAAGTGTAGAAATCCCTAACTCTTCTATCCCCATACTCATCTTCAAATACAAGATTTAACTTGTAGTTCTGAAGCACCTTTCTATTAAATTCCTCTTCTATATGACAGATACTTACATCGTCTCCATCTAAGTATAAAAGTTTATTAGGTACTGCTAGTCTCACATTCTCCGGACCATCAGTAGCTATGGCGATACATAAGTCATCACTAACCATCCAGTAGTCATCATTATGTAGATTATCTCTCAGTTCAGCCATAGTCATTCGGATCCAATCATTAACGTAGATCTTCTGTTTGTTCCATGTGAAGAATTCACCTTTTTCATCTTCACGAATAGAGCGTGTATAATCTCTTGGACCGACTTCAACTACAACTGTCTTATTGAATGGATTTGATGCTGCATAAGAAAATACTCTTAATATTTCATTACCACAATGATACTTATAATACATAAATTTTCTCCTTTCATTTAGAAGAGCTCTTTCACTTAGAGCATTTTAACATGTTTACCACATTCCTTTTCTACAAAGAGTTACACAATCACCATCGACGTCAATAACATGTTTCTTATACATACAGTCATTATGATTATTGTGACAATAGAAATCTTTATCGCCGTCACAATCATATTTTTCAACACGATGTTCACATTCGCAATTTAACTCAAGTCCATCTCCCAATGGTATCACCTCCAATCCATCATTCTAAATCATTATTAAACTTAAACTTTTTAATGTGTAAATGCATTACTACAGATACTGCCATTAACCCGACAGTAATAGGTATTTCCACTACAGGGTACCAAACAATAAGCATTACATTAAACATAGCCATTATGAGAACATCAATTAAGAATTTTAAATCATTCTTATTACGTAACATAATTTTAGTGTCAACCTTCTTTTTAGGCTTCACTACTGCATCTGAATTCTGTAATACTATTTCTGACATAATTATTCACCTTTCTGTACCCCACGTATGGAAAGATGAAATACCTTCATTACTTGTTCTTCTATCGTTTTTAAAACGATATTCGTATATCTCCTGAAATAACAGGAGCAGCTTCACTGAACAGTTCAACTAAGTCAGTATTGTCACCAATAGAATCAAAGAATGAATCATCAACATCAAGTGCAGGTGCTATAATTTCTATTGCTTCGACACCATTCTGAATACCATTAAACAACCTATCACAGAACGTATCATAGTCACACGGTAATTTGCTACAAGGTATGTAGATGTCATTCAGACCTTTGAGAGATAATAAAGCACAGTCAGTATCTTCATCATAGAAAATAGTTTTGAACTTGCCTATCTCAACATACTCTTTTTCACTACCAATTTCCATAACTCTGATCTTTACAAACATTCTAACAGCTCCTTTCAGTGATATAAAAATAATTTATTTCTTACTATTATTATATAATAAATATAGTAAAAATATGTAGCAATACAGGTAGCCGGACTTGAACCGGCACGGAATTACTTCCAAAGGATTTTAAGTCCTTTGCGCCTACCAATTACGCCATACCTGCAGGTGAGGGTTTAAGGCATAGAACCCACAACCAGATTCGCTAAAACAACAATAGGAGAAACATGTGTCATGGCTGTTTCTTGTTTTATGTGATTTATAATTTTCAAGAGTTTAAAATTATCGTAATCTGCTGTGAATATTTCAACATACGTTTACGAATAGCATATAGCTGTCTATCAGTGAAGACATCTTTTGTTTTGCCCTGCTTATTATATTTTTCAGACATACCTGTAAGAAAACTTGCATCTGCCTGATTGAAACCAACTGCGTTCTGCCACTTTGTGCAACGTGCTTTCTTTTCATCATCTGTCTGATACTCAAACAACTGACTCATAAGTTTAAGCATTTCTACATCATTTTTCTCAATAAGATCTCGCACATTGAAAACTGTCCAGATACGTTTGTTGTCTTTAGTTTTAAGTACGAGTTTTTCCTTCTTCATTTCGAGATTCTGTACCGTTTCAAGATGTGCAGGCATCAGATCATAAAGCTGCGTTGACTTTCCACCTGTGATAGGTTCAGCAAATAACCTATACAAATGAAGTTCTTTCTTAGCGAAGAAACCTAACTTAAAACGTCTGTGCTGTAGATTGTGAAGACATTTACCACAAATCTGATACAGAGTCTTTCTTTTGTTATTCTCATGATCTCTGATTACCAAACGATAAACATCTTCTCTTTCCAGAATGTTGCCACAAATGTGACAGTAATAGAATGTATTACCCATAGAATCAGCTCCTTTCATGGTTATAAAATTGTTTTATATCTTCTAAAGATATATACAGTTATTGAGTGAAAAATAGTGTGTTAAACATATGTAGGATTAGTATTCTCATGCAGCATTCTCCTTATACTGATGTTTACGTTTTGTACAGTCTTTCCAACTCTTACCATAAGGACGTGGTCTATCGTCCCAAGTAGGAAGAGCTTTCCAAGCGTACTTAGTATTATTGAATGTATAGTATTCGTCATAACGACCTGCATTATTCTGCTTACGCTGACGACCGAGTTTAGGATGACGATACCAATTTCCTGAACTACAATGATGAACATGTGGTATCGGTAAGTCACGGAATGTCTTAGGATGATGATAAGTATTATTCCATCTACTATGGTAATGTTTTATCTGCTCAGTCTCAGATTTGAGTTTGATGATTTCATTCTTAGTGTAGCGTTTGTTCCCACGAGTTACATAGGTTGAACGATGTTCATTTCCGTATCGTGAACTAAATCTACGTATATGAATGTTATCAACAATAACATCACAATCATCAAGTTTATCATATGACTCAAGTATTGTAGAACAGCTATTTAATTCTACTGCAAGTTCATGACGTGTGAACTTTGTAGTATATGTACCTGTCACTTCATAACCACCAAGTATTCTTTTGTAATAGATTGTGTGTAAAACGTAAGTTCTCTTATTGTGACTCATTGTTTGTCCTCCAATTATTGTTATAACACTTTCTGTACTACATTATACGTCATCAAATAATTCTTTGCATCTGTGTGATCATCTTCACGCACTTCTATTGTCATAGGACATTTATACTCATAGGTATCATAAAATCCTAATATCATTTTAAGAAGTGCAGTATCTTTCTTACTTCCATCAAATGGATAACCATGACCTTTACCACGTCCGTATCCTGTCCCGACATCAACTGCTTGATTGAGATGAATTAACTTACAATGATGTCTATTCATAGCAAAGAAGTTTTCAAGTGAACACACATCAGGAAAACCACTCACATGTTCATCTGTACCTTTAATCGCTGATACTGCATAAACAACTTCCTGTGCATGACAAATATCAAGACAGGTGCCTACATTAGATCTATTCACATCCTGAGCAATCAACTGATGTGTAACAGGCTCTGTAAAACTATACGTCGTATTCTCAAGACAGAATATTATATTAGGGTTCTGGTCTGCTATCTGTCTGAGGTAGTGAACAAGGTCAAAGATTGTTCCATCCCAGTTTAGAATATCATATGACTGTTCGATATGCATTACATACTTTATTGTACGCTGTTGTTTTGTTACAATTGAGTGTACAATATTAATGAAATAATCATGTGTTTTCCAAGTATTAGGAAAGTCCACAGGATAGTCTGGATGAAGTCCACGTGTTTTGTTATGCGTTAATCCTAAAGCGAGAGGTGAGTGCACTACATCCACTTCCTCTGTTAGAAATTGCTCAATTGTTTTATATGTATCAGTATTAAGTAATTGAAGTTCAATACCATCATGTGGTTTTGATATGCGATCATTATATTGATCTGCGTTACATATACATTTTGCAAATAGTTTCATATTACTCCTAACAGTTTTAGTGGTATTGCAATGATAGCACCAAGTAACATACCAATAAGCCAGCAAAACATTTTTATTTCTTCTTTTGTTAATGTGTGTTGTATGTGCATTATTACTCCTTTCTGTATTTCCAAATAGCAATACTATTAGTTACTATGTGAAATACATCAAATGCAAAACAAACATACATCATTATACCAAAATCAAATATTATATAAAGTATTGTGTTCATTAATAATACCCAACGTAATATTTGAGGATTTTCTGTTATCATAATCGAAACAGTATAGTCAACATAACAAATAATCGGAAGTACACCTAACCAGCCGTTTGTATTTACTACAACACTAATTAATGTACCAATGATTAGAAATAATATATTGACTATAAGATTTGACTTCAAGTAAGCATTATATAAATTACGTAGTCCTACAATTAGACAAAGTGCAACCAAAACATAACTTCCATTCACTGCATAGGCAACTACAAATACTATTTGAGTAATTGCTTGTAATAACAACATTCTTTTCTTTGTTGAAAGGAAAGGAAGTATAGTATTTGAAATTTCACCTATTAGTGATAAAGCATTAGATATAATTAATGTTATCATTTTCTTTTGATGGCGGACGTCAACCGACCCAGCCCGCCTTGTGGGTTTTCGATTAGTAAACACTATGTGTACGGATTTTCAGGATCCTAAAATGTAACGTAACATTTACATTATACAGTAACGTGAACCTATAACCAAACAATTCAACGACAATCCCAAACCTTAAACTTTAACTTTTGGAGTCACCAAAGACTTGCTGTTTAAAGGTCTACTAATCTGGAAAGTTTATTTTATTCTATATACTTGTATGTTTCTTTGAATTCTTCTTCTGCAATACCATACAAATCATTAAGATCTGTAATATTGAGATAACCATGTGTGCGAATATTCTGTCTTTCACCCCAGGGAGCATCAAAAGAAATATCATCATTTATTTGGATGAATAATTGTACTCCACTAGCAGGTTTGTAGACACCTTCTTTTATAGGATTTGCTGTGTCGTACTTTTTCTCAAACGTTTCTCTTGAGACTTTCCAACTGTTAATATGACTATAATCATCTACATATGGAGTTCCATCATCATTCGCACGTGTGAGTATCATATCACCTTTTTGAGCAGTTTCGTGTCCTTCAAAATTTCCATTTTTGGTGTAAACATCTAATTCTTCATTTTCTTTTGCTTCTCTTGCTATAACAATTCCTTTCTTTTCAGCCTTGACTGTATGACCGTATGGCTTGCTCTGCAGTTCTTTTACATAGTTTAGTAACTCTTCTTTTGTTTTGTACATTGGAAATACAAACCCAGAAGGTAATGTACATCCACAAAACATATTATGTGCATGCATAATGTTTGCTTTATAGAAACTATCATCTAAAGAGAAGTTATCAGGTAATTTACAAAATGCAAACATTTCTACGCAAGAACTACATCCTTCAGGAAGTACAGGTTTCAATCCACAATCCGAATTATAGTGTAGTCTATAATAGGTCACTAAAGTATTTGTTTCTTGTTCTTGTACACTATACATTCTCGAGTCATAGATGAATGTTCCAAGTATCGCAGATGAATGGTAACGCATAGGACTATTACTAAATATCTGAAGAGCTATCCAAGCTTGCACATTAACTGGTGTAGCATCTGTAATATTATTATTTTGCATTATCGCAGGTGTTAGAAGAGACCTTAGGTTTTCAACTCCTTTTGTAGCATCTGTAACACTGTTGCTTATAAAATAAGCTGCTAAGTCATTTTTTATTTGTTGATCTACTGTCATGTTTATTCCTCACTTTCGAGTTGCATAAATTCTGCTAGTTACTCAATACTTACTGACTTGTGAAGTAATCTGATGTGTCTTTATGCAGGCTTGTTAGTATGTCAAACTTAATTTGACCAACTGGTGTTAAACGTGCTGAATTATTTAATATTTTTGACATACAGCGGAGCTAAAGCTCCGCTGATTCCTGGTTGGGAAGGAGAGAGATTTAGTCTTGGGTCGTTAATCCAATTTTATCGCTGAGGGACGTTAAGTCCGTGTTACCCCTGTCACTTGACTTTTAGCGGGGCGGGTTTATAGTTTCGGTATGTCGTACCGTAACTGACTTTGTTAGTTTGTTACGATATCATTAAGAGACCTAATTGCTCAATATTGATTGCAGCATTGTGATCTCGATCGATGTTGTTTCCACAACTACAAATCATTTGACGATTGGAAAGATCTTTCATCTCAGTATGGATCTTACCACATTTAGAGCAAATTTGAGATGAGGCAAAGTGTCTTGGAACTTTGATGTAAGTTCTTCCATAGCGTTTAGATTTGTACTCTAATTGTCTTGTGAACTCGTACCAAGAAGCGTCAGCGACATGACGATGGAACTCTGCAGGCAAAGATTTATTCTGAAGCATTTCCTTAATATCAAGATCCTCACTAATGATAACTTGGTTTTCACTTACCATTTTGTGAGTCAGTTGATGATGGAAATTGCGTCTGGAATTTTTGATCTTTGCATGAATATTAGCCAATTTACATTGAAGCTTCTTGTGTTTCTTAGAGTTCTTAGTTGTACCTTGGAGAGCAGTGTTTACTCTGTCAAGATGTTTCTTGTAGACATCGAAGAATTTGGGCATTTCCTCTGTAGAGCCATCTGAATATGTAAGAAAAGTTTTAACTCCAAAGTCAAATGCTACTACATTATCATTAGGTTCAGGAACTTCGACACAATCCCATACTGGAAAAGATACATAATACTTACCATTTGGCTCCCGTGTTATTGTTACTGTCTTAGCTCCAAAGTTATCATCCTTAAGATATGCAGATACAGGTTTACGATTTTTAGACATAGTAAATGTCAGTGTGTTGATTTCATAAGACTTATCTCTTGATTGAATAGTAGTACATGATTTGTTTAGATTTAGACCTAATCTGTGTTGACATCTAGGTTTTCTCCAATTATTCTCCTCATTTACTCTAAAAAGTTTAGCTACCTTAGTTCTGTTACTGCCTGAATAATCATGCATATTGTACCCTACACTAAAGAGCTGGAAATAATTGAAGTTTTTATATCCATAACTATCAGTTGAGCAGTTACAAGATAACTGGCAACTCTGACTTCCATGTTTACTCTTAAAGGTTGGTCTCTTACCAAGTCCCTTAAAAGCACGGTTACGTGCTTCTAAAAAATGTTGTAATACGCAATTGTAGTACATACTGGAATAACCATTAAAGAAAGTTTCTTCTTTGGGATAAGAAACTAATAGTGAGTAAGATTCAGTCTTCTTATCATATCTACCATAGGTTAAATATTCACCATATTGTAATGTATATCCATCATGATAATTCTTATAACCACGATTGGTATACTCAGCATATTTTTTCACAAATGTATCTTCTTTATGATCTATGCAGTAATTGTTTCTAGCTACCATACGATTGTAGAGTAATCTACAGTTACCCATTATTTGATTTAGAAATCTCTTCTTACCATTAGAGACTAATAGCTTTTGTCTGTGTCCATTTAGAAATACATTATAGTATTTACTATTTAATGTACAGTAAATAGAATAAAAACCTTCTTCAGAGCTAACTTTGTGAAAGATAGGAAGTAGCTCATGTTGTAGAGTAATAGCATTAAGTAAATAATGTAGAACATTTAATTTGCTATCATAACCAAAGTTTTTATAATAAAGAACATTATCAACAATTTGTAAAAATTCATATCTGTCTGCCATGTATACTACCTCCTTTCTTATTCTTATTTTCCTTGATTTTCTATATATTGCTTTAATGTCTCTTCTGATACTTCTCCAATAGAGGATATGAAGTAGCCATCTGTCCAGAATGTACGTTCTTTCCAAAAGAAGTTCTTAAGGATACCTTCGTGCTTTTTCCAAATATGAAATGCTGAAAATGACTTCATAGACCTGACTAAGTCAGACAATCTGATTGTTGGATCTGTAGAGATCATCATGTGACAGTGATCTTTATCTGTTTCCATGTACTTAATTTCTACATTGTATTTCTGACAACTGTCAAATAATAATTGTTTAATATCTTCGTCAATCTTCTTAATATTTAGTAATGCTTTACGATATTTCACTACAAATATCAAATGAAACTGTAGAAGATATTTGTGTCGATTATGTGAATGATAATTGTTCATTTTGTCCTTTGATGCCTCCCACTCCCGCGGAGCTGAAGCTCCGCGGATATCCGTGGGACCCGGCGTTTATTATTTATAATTAACATATTGTTCTGTTAGTTCTCTATCTGTCATAATGACTTACCTACATCTGATATAATAATTGTATTAGTAGTTTTAATACATATATTATAATCTTCTAAATCGTTTAATCCTCTATTTTAATCTTGCGAGTAGAATTAATATTATCTATAGCAAGCTGCATCTTCTTTAGCAAGTCATTGTATAATTTATACTGTTCCTCTGCAACTGCTCTGTCAAAATTCGCATACTTATATTCAGGTTCATTTGATGAACGTAAATAAGAACTCTCTACACGCTGTCGTCCCATAGAGTCTTTATATTCACGGAGCCTCTTTACTCGCTCTTTCATTATAGGCATTTGAACAAGCAATTCATCAATTGTAAGATTGAACTCAGGAATTACTGTATTCTGATTAAACTCGTTAAGTGCATGCTTATAGTGTGTAAGCTTCTTCATCATTTCATGCTGCTCATTGAGATTAGTTAACAAATCATAATCCGGTTTAAGTTTCTCAGCATCTTCAGATATAGATGCCGTATAGTAAACTCCATACTTTTCCTGAAGCATTAAACCTTGAAGTTCAAGGTTTGTCTCTTTAATGAGTTTCTGAAGTTCTGCAGGTGTAAGTTTCATATTTAACGCTCCTTTTTTAATAATTGAATTAAAATAATTGATGTCACTCCCCAAACATGTCATATAGCATACATTTAAAGTGATAAAATGCACGCTTATATTCTTTTAACGTAAAGTTGTAATCAATGAAATTATCAAGAGTCTTTTTATCAAAGAAACCATGCACTTGATTTGCTTCTAATAAATTAAGTTTTCTTGGTATGATAGGCTTTTCATTAAATGTATCACATGTATGTAAATATAATAATCCAGAGAATAGTGCGTTTGCCATATTCACACAAGCTTGATCAGCATCTTCTGCACCTTTTTCCATAATAGATAATACATGTATTATACTACTACGCGTTATGTTTGGTGTGATACATTCGTACATTTCATCTGTAATTGTAGCATCTATTGATGTACCACCATTCTAAATTCTTCTCATCTCTTTATATGCAATATTTTCAATATTATTAGATTTAAAGAACAATATATCATCCGGATACTGTGGTGATAACCATAACAAATCAAACCATAAATGTAATGCATCGACATAAGGTCGGCAGTATATAGGGTAGTAACCAAGAGACGTCTTTGCTTCTTCCCTAAATTTATTTGCTAATACATTCATGTAATTATGAGGATCCGTTAATTCATAAATTCCTGTCTTCTGAAGATTATCTAAAACTTTACGTGGTTGTACAGTGTAGTAAAGTTTTACTTTATTATCCTTCAATTTACTGACCTCCATTAACTAGGCTGTATGTGACACTCTAAGTTACATATTTAATGTTCCTGTATGTCACATTCATTAAGTAAACAATATGCTACATATGCCTTATTTAAATCTGTATTTTCAAGATTTTTAGTGCACATCACACTTTCTTTAACTAAATTAGAATACTTTTGTATAAACTGTTTTTCTGTCAAATTTAAATTTGAAAGTATATATTTGATGTGTTCTTTAACTTTATCTTCTTTGACTTTTTCATTAGGTATTTTTTGTAGTTGATTCTTTACAAATAATACTTTTCGTCTATAGGCTTCTGTAATACTTTGTGCTTTTTCTTTTCCGAACTCTTTATAAGTTTCATATACATAATTTTCATCTGGAAGTAAATCTGTGTCAACACAATTGAAATCAGTTACATGTTTCAACATGCGTTGTTCAGAGCATTCAAAGAAAGGCTGTATCTCATGATCAAATAATGTATTATCAAAAACAGGATTTGAATTATAAAACATAGAGTTACCATTGTCAAAAATTGGACATGGACCTATAAACTCTAGAGTGTGACTGTTACGTATAATTCCTAGATTACTACCATGTCTATCAACTTCTGTTCTGATAAAATCAGTTAAATACATATAGTTTAAGAAATCACGTAATTCTTTTTCATTACAACCATGTTCTACACAATACCTAATATAACATTCATAAGCGTTAATATCGTTAGGCTTTTTATAAGCCTTCATCACTGCGTGTGCAGGTACAAACTCTGTATCAAGACTTGTAAAACACTCACATGCACAACCAGTTAATTCACTATCATAACTATGCAGTTTAATAAGTGAATATGATACGTACTTCTGCCAACCTTGTCTTCGATGTAACTCACTAGCGAATACTTCATTAACTGCACAGATAGATGAGTTCAAATTGCCCTTAACCATCAGACGTTTTCCATCTTTAATTATCCATTTCTTTTTAATGTTACCTTCAAGAGATGGACTTGGTGAGAAATGTCCATATTCCACTGGTTCAGTACTGTATACTGTTTCCAATAAATCACTTGATTCAAACTCATTTACATAAGGGTTTATTTCGTTCCAAGTTACATCTACATCTATAGGTTTATACCAATAATGATCAGTTAACGATACACCATAATTCTGTATAAGCAGGTCAATAACTGGAACAGTAGAGTCTTGATTTAAGTATTGACGAGATTTAGGTATACCTCTGTCTTCAATCCATTTACGTAATTTTGTTGTTATAGGTTGCGAAGGATCATATGGTAATGTAGGGGCTAATAACTCGTTTTGTACTTCTGAAACTTTACCAAGACCTGAATCTGAAAATACAAATAGTGCAACTATTTCGTCTTCATGCATAAGACTATATATCATGCATAACCTCCTTCACTCTCCTATTGAAATTAAACGTGTCTATCATATCTTGAAAATATGCTGTAAAAACAGAAGTAAGTATTCCAAATTTGGTACATGATTTCTTAGCCCCAGTTCGTGTGTGCCATGTCTCTTCTCCATCAAATTTAAAAGTGAAAGAACCATCATCATTTATAATCATTTCACAAACATGACCATCAATAATCTCTTTCATAAAATCACCTTCTTTCACTTGATATTAGTTGCCGAAAAAGAGCTTGCGGTAGTGCAAGCTCTTTCAGTAACAACTGTCTTAATTTTGAATCATCTTTTCTAAAGTTGCTTTAGAAATACTGTTCAAGTAATCAGGAATACCGGTATAGAAATCTTTTCGTTTAGACAATTCCGATTTTACTAATGCAATTAACATTGACACATTCATCTCATTTACTTTGATTATTGTATGTGCAATGTCCTTCATTATATTACTATGTTCCTGATCAGTAGTTATTAATTCACTTTCAAAAGTTATTCGGTTATTTTTCTTTGTGAGATTAATAACAGTTGTTGGATAATTGTTGTCAAATGACACATTTACATATGGTCCAGATTCTGCAATAATACATTTATCTTCTGTCACTGCAAATGTCAATACATTATTTAATAATGTATTTACGTGTAATCTTAAGTTTGGATACTTTTTTGCAAGCAATAAATAGGGTACCATAAATACAAAATTAACAGCAGTATTTACATAAAGAGATAAAGACTCATAACACTTAACCGGAATAAAATTTATTATATTATGATAAACTGCAAAATCACGGATGAGTGTTGGAAGAAACATCATCATTCGCTGTATTTCTATTATCTCCCCATTTAGCTCTATGTAATCCTCAACATGTTTAATATTGACTTCGATTGCTGGTAATTTAGATACTTCTTTGGGTTTAATTGTTACGTCACCCCAACTTAAGCATAATCCTATTTCATCGTCGCTATACATGTGATACTTTATGAAGTATCCTGGAGCAACTTTAGTCAATAACTTTTCATCTATTGTGAACATACTTCTACCTCTTTACTAACATCATTAATATTCTAAAAAATAGTGGACAACTTCAGGTCCTAAGCATCACACGTTTTCCCGAGACCTTATAACCACCCCAACTAGATTGTGTGCTAATCCTCTAAGTTTTATATTTAGTTAACTTAATGATGCTGCAAACATATTGTAGTAAGGTTTCATTTCTTCATAGTTGAAAGCATCTATGAATTTCTCACCATCCCAGATAACGTTCTCCACGAAAGGTAAGTTTAACTGTTTAGCCAGTCTTATGAAATCTTCACTACTGTCATCATAATCATATCCATAATGCCAGCAGAAATAGTGAAGTAACTCATGAAGTAAAATACCTACTACCTTGAGTTTATCCCACTTAATTCTATCCGATATCTTTATACATAACTTAGGTTTATTGAGTGGGTCTGACCATGACTTACCACTTTCATAGTAATGTATACCATATCCAAAATTCAAAGATATGTTTCTATATCCCGGAGTATTATACATTAAGTCATCATCTGAATCATAACTTTCTCCTGGACGTACTTCAAAATCTCCAAGTTCAGTAGATGTCATGCTTGCAAAATGTACTGGTATCTCCGGTATACCATAAAATAACTTGTTGAGATAAAACTGTGCCATTTTCTTTAATTCTACATCCGTCATATATTTCTCCTTATTCGGAAAAGACAACTTAAGTACCTAAGCATCACACATTGCCCAGTAACTCATAACTTTTTCCTTGAAGTGTGTGACTTCTTTAAGTTTTGTGCTGGTTTTTAGAAGTGACGCCTTTTACCAAAATTCCTGCATGTAAGGAACTCTTCAAACATTTCACGTGAATTCATGTCATAAGCAGAAGCACTGATGCTATGTGCTACGATAATAGGGTTATCAGCGTCATCAAAATCAGCGCCTACCATATAATCAGTTGTAGTGCCTAAAACATCAATTAACTGTAATGCATCAAGATCATAATTACTCATAACTTTACCTCTTTCTACTCGTTCTACGAGTCTTATGTTTTTGTAGCAACTTGCTACCTCACATTATGTTACTATTAGAAACAAAGATCACGAACTTTTGTGTCACGCCATGTACCAGACTTTTTATCCTTTGCTTTGACAACGATTTTACCGTTTTCATTAAACGCCCTAATGATAGTTCCAGTAGTGCGTAACCACTGTGCGGTTCTCTTGGATATAGTCCTGTACTGATCAATAGTAACATTGGGTAATGTGTGTGACATTTTACCACCTTTCTGCTGTACCTACAGCCTTGAAATTTTACTACACTATTGTAGCTTATTTATCTCAATGTCTTTCGACAGTGAAATTAAAGTGATTTGATAGTCTTACTACTTTCATACATAAATACACATTTATATAAAAATTTAATGTATAACGGTACTTGTAGGACTTGAACCTACAACCCTTCGGTTAACAGCCGAATGCTCTACCGATTGAGCTAAAGTACCAGAAAGGATAGTGTGCTCCATTTCAAGGAATTACATAGCTACATAAACTATTCCCAAACACGCCTACACACTAGGTGCTTATATCATACTCTCAGGACGTTTGGATTTCATAGTATGATTTTCATACACCGGTACTCTGCGCCGAAAACAAATGGCAAGTTTTACGACACTCGGGGTATCCGGACTCGAACCGAAGACATCTTGCTCCCAAAGCAAGCGCGCTACCAAACTGCGCTACACCCCGTTATGCAAGGTGTAAAAACTTTCAATTCTCACACCTTTTCATTTCTAAATATATATTTGTAATTTATTTAATTTTCAGTGTAATTATAAGACTTAAGACGTCTTCTTTGATCGACTCTTACTTGAGGACTTATTTACTGTATTACTGCTAGTAGTGCTATCTGTAAGTCCTGCTTCTCTTAAACTTTTTCTGAAAGCCTTAATCCATGCACAAGTCTTTTTCATGATTTACTCCTTTATATGTTTTATGTAAGTATTGTGTAACACCTTATAAAGTTTTTCATCTGATAATACTAATGTTATTAAAAACACTAATATGAACAATAAAGCCGTATAAACAGCAACTGCCAATTTTATAGAAATCATTACAGGTATAGACAGTAGAAAAATAATAATACTTAGAAGTGCTGCTTTTTGCATTATAAAGTCCTCACATTTAGTAAGTGTTCTAATTTTTGTAGGTTGCGATGATCATCTTCAACTTTTACTGTAAAATATTTAAGATGCTCAGAAACTTCAATTTCGGAAACTATTGGAATGTACTTATTGAAATCACTAGACAGTCCCATATTTATTAAATAGTATAACGCAGGCGAGATGTACTCTTTCAATAAAAGGGCGTCTTGATGATTATAATTTGTATTTCTATTTATAAGTATATCTTTCAATATTTCTTTTGCTGCTTCAAATCTATGTGTACTCATACTTTCATAATTATCGTCTCTTACACGTGTTTTATTACTTAAGTCTTGTATTTCTTTTAATAAATCATTGTCTGATGCTTTATCAAAATAACATATACGTTCAACATTAAGTTCAGGTGAGTACACTGATAAGCTATCATCCTTTATAGTCACTGATACAGATGTTCCAACTTTATACAAAATTATAGGGAATTCAGTGGTCTGTTTTGTTTGCCATTCACGTGCAATCAACTTTGCTATGAATCTTGTTACTCTTTCATTAACATTTGTCATAACTATACCTCATTATGAAATAATACACCTTGGACATTCACAAATGTGTCCAAATTTTATACATCCATTACACTTTTTACTTATCAAGTATATATGAAGATTTATATAAATTTCTAACGTGTGTTTTCTTATCGTTTACCAAGTATGAACATTTTGTCTTTCATCTTATCTTTTACAACAGGTTTATCCACTTTATGATCTACTGAGCGTTGCATTTCACCTGCTACCTTATTCAAAGTTTGTCTACACACATCACAAATAGTGCCTGACATTATTGGTGCTCCACATCGTTCACAAGTCAAACCAGTTTCACCAGTCCCTGTAAATTCTAAACGCTCGTCACGTAGCCATGCCCGTATTCGCTCTGTAGGTACATCACAATCTTCTGCTGTCTGATTTACTGTTCGTCCGGGATTATCACGCAAATACGTTTTCACTCTTTGAAAGTCCTCTTCATCTTTCTCTTTACATGCCGGACATATTTTATCCCCAAATCCAACGTATTGAAACATGCGTTTACATATTTTACAGTGTATTACATTTTCAAGACTCATTACTATCATCTCCTGTAACTTGATGTGTTCTTTTACTATGCTGGTACTGCATATCACCTACAGAATCTTCCATCATATTTATCGCATTATATGCAACTACATATCGCATATATAAATCCATCTTAGTTGTATCTTTATCAGCTAATCCACGATACATAATCATCTGATCATAGTACCATTTCTTTATTTGTTCTAAGGTGGAATGTGGTAGTGTTACACCGTCACAATATAGTGTGCCAGTTGCTGAATCATATCTAGCAACACCACTTGTACGTGTATTAAATGGATCGACAACATTCATTTCTTCTGCTAATGATTTTATAATGCTTGTCCTGTCCATATACCGTCTCCACAATACTCATGTGAGTATTAACTCTTTTACTTCATTTACTATAAATTTATTATCTACTGCACCCCATACAAATGCCTTCCAACCAAATTCTGTAGCGAGTTTGCAATTTGTAGCATTATCATCAATGAAAACTATTTCATCAGGTTCACAGTCAAGTAAGTCTGTAACTATCTCATAACACAGTGGGTCTTGTTTGGTTATACCAAGTTCACATGAATTAAATATGAAATCCAATCCTAAAGTGTGACGTAAGTTAGTGTTACTGATTGCATATACTTTATTACAATCAGATAAAATACCTACTTTAAAACGAGAACATTTAATATTAATATCCTGAATTAACTTTTTTAAATACTTATCAACTTCACCTAAACTTGAAAGTAAAGCATCTTCAAGTTCCCGGAAAGGAATATCTATATTGAGAACTTTATTGACTTTCTTCAATACAACTTGTCTATCATTACATAAATCGTATGGTAATCCAAATAATTCCTTTTCAAATACTTCTTGAAGTGCTTTTGAAGATAGTGTAATATTCAACTTATTTTTTAGTTTTATAAAATCAGTATGGTGCCTAAGTGTACCATACTGATCAAGCACTAAGCACTTATACATTACAATTCTCCTTTAAGTTTTTCAACACGCTCTTTTATATTCTGTTTAAAATTTATGACATAATGCTTATATTCTTCATCCATCAGATATGATGTGATTAAGAAATCTGCTGTTGCTTGATTACCAGCAAACGGTATATCATAAACTTGAGCAATGCGCATAAGTGCTTTAACATCAGGATCGTGAGGTGCTGCAGTTAAAGGGTCTGAGAAGAATATTACTATATCAACCTTTCCTTCAACTATTCTAGCACCAATCTGCTGATCACCACCAAGAGGTCCACTATTATAACCTTTTACAGGAAGTCCTGTTTCTTCTGTGACTAATCTAGCAGTAGTGCCTGTACCTATAAGGAAGTGCTTTGAAAGCACTTCCTTATTAGCTCTACACCAATCTACTAATTGCTGTTTCTTTCCATCATGTGCAATTAGAGCAATGTTTTTCTGTTTACGAATTGTAAGCGGTAACGCTTCCATTATGTAACCTCCTTTAATACACTATTTAATTATTAATAGGTAACGCTCCCATAAAAGCTGCTATAAAACCAATTATAAAAAGAATAATGAATGTCACAAGACCTACTATAAGTGCTATCTTAGCTGTATTGAATTTATTATCTGCTTCTTCAACTGCTCCTGACTTATATTCATTATTTGCTAGTATAGTAAATATAAGAGCAACTACTCCAGGAATACTACTACAGCAACATGTCATTGCAATTGATAATCCAAGATAAGTTCCAAATTTGGGATGATTAGTGTTATTATTATTATTATTCATTATAAATTCCTCCTTAAACTTGAGTAGGTGCCAAGAAATTAAACATCTGAGTATTGCGTAATATTGCGAATAGTATTTCTATTATACAAAATACTATTATTGTTTTATGATATAATATAGTTAGTTTTTCTGATAATATAATTATATCAAATAAGTATAATATCATGAAACCTATGTACCACCAGAATAAGAAAAGCAGTGGGTTCCAACGAAATGCCTGATAAAACTCTAAATGAATAATAGATTTAATCATGCGTGTTCCACCACATCCTGGACAGTATATATGCCAATTATTATAAAAAGGACACTCAATAGGTATTATATTTAATTGTAATAGTACTGCCATTGATATACAAGAAAGTACTAAAACAAGTACTATTAGTATGGAGTATTTATCTGTTCTGATTTTCATTTCTTGTGTAATTCATAAAATTGTTCTATTGTGTGTTTCTTCCATGGTTGGCGACACATTGACACTTTTGGCTCAAATAGTTTGAAAACATTCTTTAATTTACCACGTATTTCTTTCATATTTAAACCATTATCAATATTGACCTTCTTAATCAAGGTTGGGATATTCTTCGGGGATATCTGAACATCCCAACCTTTATTGTTTCGTACGAGTGTAAAATTATATGATTGCGACATATCACAATGAGAACAAGTAAAACTGGTATTGTCAGTCATATTGTTTACTCCAACTTGTGTATGTAGAAATGCTGTACTATCAAAATAGTCAGTTATGAAATTTACTATAAAGAATAGGTCTTCTGGACAACCTTCTTCCATTGTAGGTAAACCACAACCATCATATACGTAATCCATTACAACTTTTCATTAAGAAGTTTCTTCTGTATTTCCTTTAACTCCTGCAGACGTCTTGTTAATACTAGAATATCCTTCTGTATACCCCATAAAGTATTCTCCAAGCCAAAAGGCATACTCTTTTTACTACGTATCTCGATAACATCCTTAGGTTTCTTTATAGTTGTAACTTCTTCTGTAGGTGGTGCTGTTTGTTTCTCTGTGTTGTTTTTGAGAACTTTTGAAACAGTACTTACTGATACACCAACTATTTCTGCTATGTTCTTAGTTGTATATTGCTGTGATTTTAACTTCTTTATCATATTGATACGTTCATCAGTAAGTAATGTCTTCTTTTTCTTTACAACATTTCGTACCTTTGGTACTTCTTTACCTTTACACTTCCAACCTTTATCTGTACGTTCATAACCCGCTCTTACTAGTATTGCGATTATGTCATCTCTATTGCAAGCATTAAGTTGTGCAAGTACATCAATCTGTTCATCTTCTGCACCATTACGTGTAAACTTACGAACAATGTCCGCATCTTTCATTTCCATAGTCAATCTCCTTTATGATATAATGTTTTTAGGCAGTGATACATGTTCCTGCCAATTTATGTTGTTTAATATACAATATGCAACAAAACCTTTTGCACCATCTGTCCAATCAATGTATGAGTACTGTTGCATTACTCCTGGAGTTATTGCATCTTTATACTTATCCGCTAACTCTTTTAATGATACAAAACCATCTGGGTGATTCTTGATTATGTATGCAGTAGCATCAAAATCAATATTATTTATTTTGGCAGAATTTAAATTTGGTGCTGGTTGTACAGTTATTATATCTTGAGATAAAGTGTTTATAACATCTTTATATAATGCACTTAAATGATGTCCCACATCCTTCGCATTATTTAGATGTACGGTAGCCATACCTTTTTCTATGTCTTTACTGCTACATGAAATGTATGAAATATTTTCAATATTAACTAGTAAAGGTATTTCAGTATTATTAATATCTACTGATGTACATTTTAAAAACTTAGCCATTATCTACTCCTTGGTCATACTTTGTTTCTATTACTACTAAAAACTGTTTACTTACTGCAAGTATTTCCTTACCAGATAAATCAAAAATAACTGTACTATCATCATAAAATTGATAGTTTAGATTACCTTCTAATTCTCTGTAAGGTGTGTTATCCGGAAAATAAATTATTATGTGTTTCATTTTAGACGCCTATGAGTGCTAGTCCAACTCCTTTCAAATATGGTACCTTATGGTATCCTATTTATAGTCACACTTTGAAGAATGCCAACTCTTCATTTAGTTTGTTTGCAACATCATTAAGATTAGTTGAAGCTTCTGCAAGTCCGTTAACTGTAGCATTGAGTTCCTGCATAGATGCTCCTGTCTCCTGAGTTGAAGCTGCATTCTCTTCTGAGATAGCAGATAAGGAACTCATAGCGTCAACTATCTGTTCTTTATTTGCATTGCATTCTTCTGTAAGAGCAGATATATTGTTTACTCCACTAACAGTTGTTGTGACATTATTAATGAGTATATTAATAGTTTCTGTCGTTTTATTTAATACAAGTATGGCTTCATTACCTATAGTAGAAATCTCTTCAGTTCTCTTGCCAGCTTCTTCAGCATGTTCTAATAACTGGGACATTTCATTACGAATTTCCTGTGCAGTAGAAGCAGATTCTGTTGCTAGCTTTCCAATCTCTTCAGCAACAACAGCAAAACCTCTTCCAGCATCACCTGCTCTTGCAGCCTCAATAGATGCATTAAGTGCTAGAAGATTAGTTTGTGATGCAATAGAGGTTATACCATTTACTTTATCATTGACTCTAGCAACGGCATCATTCGTCTCACCCATAGTTGCTGAGATAGCTCTCATAGCTTCTCCCATAGACTCCATATTCTTTGACAGATTATGTAGTGCTTCTGCACTCTGTGTAGATGCATCATTCATTTCAGCTGCAGTTGATGCTAAGCTCTCAGAGTTATCAGATACTGTCTGAATAGCATCAGAAAGATTTCCCAGATTTTCTGTAGAACGCTGTACACTTTCTGCCTGTTCTGTTGCACCTCGTGCCATCTCCTGAACAGCTTCTGATACACCATCACAAGTCTGACTCATTTGATTAGCTGTATTTGAAAGTTCAGTAGCCTGCTTGTTTACATTACTTGCAGAAGCTATGACATTTGATACGATAGTCTTAAGATGTTCAGATAATTCATTTGAACTTCTTATGATATCACCAAATTCATCTTGTCTATCCGTGAAGGTATCTGTTGTTGTGAATTCTCCATTTTTAAGAGAAGATAAAGCATCCTCTACTGCTTTTATTATCTCAACAAACTTCAAAGCAATAATGTATATTATTACTGTTGCAATAGCTACAATAAGAATACATATCACAAGAATAATTGTGGTAGCACTACTGATTACAGCATCCATCTCTTTACGAGGTTTACCTGCGAAAGCCATACCAGTAACTTTACCATCTGTCATAATAGGACTGTAAGCAACACAGTATGATTGTCCAGCAACATCAGTCTTTTCTGATGTGTATTCTTTATTACCAGTGATGACAGCAGTAACAACTTCAGGCGCAGCCTTTGTTCCTATAGGACGCGTACCGTCTGTTTTTACTACTGAAGTTGCAGCTCGTGTATCACCTTCAAATCTTGTAAAATCATACCCAGTCACAGCCTTGTATTCATCTTCAAGTTCATTAGTTGTGAGATCACGACTCGTAGTAATAACCTCTTGACGGTAGAGATTACAAGCTGCCTGCAATCCATCGAGTGCTTCTTTCATCATGTTTTTACGTAATGTTGTTACACTTATTGTAGTTAGCACTATTCCTATAATGAACATAGGAACAAGTGTCATAATGAGTAATTGAAGTTTTACATTTAATCTCTTCATGGAGAGTATATCCTTTCTATTATTTTAATTGATTGTATTTGTGTCAGTAACACCTAATACATTATTAACAGCAGTTGCTACTCTACCTGGTTGAAAAGGTTTTACAATGAAATCTTTAGCACCATTTTGAATAGCTTCAATAACCATTGCTTGCTGACCCATAGCTGAACACATCACACACTTAGCATTTTCGTCTACTTTGCGTATACCTTTTAGTGCTTCAATACCATCTACTTCAGGCATCGTTATATCTAATGTTACTAAATCTGGATGCAACTGTTTGTACTTATTGATTGCTTCATTACCATCTGCTGCTTCACCAATAATAGTGTGTCCAATCTTTTCTAAAATATTACGTAACATCATACGCATAAAAGCAGCGTCATCTACTATCAGTATGTTACTCATAAAACTCCTTGTTTTATTCTAATTCATTGTCACCTTCCATGTGTGTAAGGAAGTATGCAATTCCTGAACCGATACCAATTATTATTGCAACTATTGCAATTATTATCTTCTTATTCATAAGCTGATCTCCTTTACTTTTCTTTAGTGTCATTGTTACGTAACAGTGATGTTAACATAAATATGAAACCAAATAATGCACATGTGGCAGTAGTTATGATAATTATTATTGTACGTGTTTTCATAAGTTCTACCTCAAATAAATAACATCTTCCGTTTCAAGACAGAGAGCTGCTAAGTTA